>Ga0268261_10000916_pt1 | contig 19634 bp, 15 predicted proteins | sample TergutNc150P1_FD_190353 | JGI IMG/M metagenome (GOLD analysis project Ga0268261, IMG submission 190353) | Nasutitermes corniger P1 segment gut microbial community from laboratory colony in Florida, USA - Nc150 P1 (SPAdes) (version 2) | ecosystem: Host-associated > Arthropoda: Insects >...
TGCTTAGTTGCAACTGTGAGCGATCGTTTGTTTCGAAATGAGGAAGTGTATGAAACCTAACTGTAACTGTTGCAACATACAATTCCAGAAAGTACCAAAATTATTATGAGAAATATAACATACAATAATTTACATTTTACACTCATTACAATCGCCCGTGCAAAGACGAGATTTGCGGTTGTAAAGTTACATCCATCAAATCTTAACAATCAGAGAAAATACAACCTGTAACGAATGTACAAATGAAAATGAAATAGAATACAATGTAAATCATACAAGTAAAACAAATAAGTATGAATCAATGGTTGGGTACGCGTAACAGTGAAACGTGTGTAATAGAATCACACAGCAATGCGTACTCGGTTAGTAGTACAACGTTCATCTATTTAGTGCTACCGGATGTGGGACTTTGCTGCGTTCGCTAAAACTGGAGACGCGCTCTCAGGGTCACTCTGATATGCGTCCAGTGCGGCTCTCTCAGCTCACGTGTTGTAATGGGTAGTTTGAAAACACGACGTTCTGTTCTGTGTCTCTCAGTCGTGGTTCTGGAGTTCGATGCTGTTGAGGGGAGGTAGCACTTTCAGTGTCTAGTGTTTTTGTGGTGGCACACCGCAGTTTGTCAAAGTGTAATCGTAATAGAAAATATCCTAATCCTAATAACAGAATAATAGTAGTCAAGATAATAGCAATTTTGTGCCAACGTATTTCAGTTTGTAAGCTTTGTGAACTTTGATGCATGTGCATTAAAGAATCAATGTCTATTGCGTGCAGAGGCATTGCGAGATGAGATTGTATGTTGTCCAGTTCATGCAGTGTCGGCATCGTTATCTCGTGTAGCTGTCGGGACTTGTACGGTGAGATTATCAGAACTTTATCAGGCAGGAAGATATGCGGAGTGTCAAGTTCCGTCTGCATAGATTCACGTAGCGTAGGATATATATGCAAATCCTCTGTGGACACATGGCAGGCTGATGCGTTGGTTAGTAGTCCGGCGTTCACGAGTACTTGTGTGTGGGGAGGAGTGGCTTCGTTCCCCGGGCAGCGTACTGTCAGTTGCCGTGGCGTTGGGAAGTGATATATCCAGATGTTTCGGTGCTGTATCATCGTTGATTGTGGATAGTGTAGAAGTAAATTTCTCTTACATAGTTGGCTGTTTGGACTCTGGAAGAATAAACTAGCAGCACAGGTAAGTCTTTGTGTATTAACTATCGCTGAATCCAACGGGCATACAGTTATGCTACTTGTAATGCATTTACTGTAGTCTTTCTCTGTGAAAACTATATAGCCGTGTTGACTGACTTGTATCGCCGAATATGGATGGTCAATAGCATACTGAACAAATTTGTTTAGAGATATTCTTTCAGGCAAGATAATTATTTTATATAGCGTGAAGCTGTAATCTACATACTTAAGGGAAATATGTAAAATGAGTTTAATACTGTGGGAACTGGCAACAATGGACACTTTAGACAATTTATAATATTGATGAATATCTTCTAGTGCCAGCTATCAGTTCGCATCCCTCTGGCAAATGAAGGGTTATGTTTCTAAGTATATACTGCTTTGTCCCAAATATGTAAGATTAAACCCAAAATATGACACGTGTGAATTGCTGATATCGTTCCCATTTATTGCAACGCGCCATTGATCGTTTGAAAAGATAACATCCCTCTCCTTCATAAATATGACACTGTGATTAAGTGGCTGGACATGTAACTCTGCTAACGCGATAAGTATAAAGCACCCTGTAACACACAAAGTAACACACATATATTACATGTTTTCAGCGTCTTGAGACAGAGTCTTCGCATGCAACCTAGTGAGCGGGGGGTGTGTCCTGGAAGTCTGGAGTTCACGCCTAGAGAGGGGCGTGTTGGGAGGCTGATAACTGGGATCGTTCCGTTCGGAAATTGGAGTATCGATAGGCTGTTGGGTGAGATCAGGGGTGTCTGGACTGTGGTCAACTAGTGGTTCGTGTTCGGTTCTAGCTTCCGAGGTTTGTGGGCACACTAGTCGGTATGGTCCAATTTTAAAATCACCCTGTGAATTTCCGTTTGCGTTCTCAGGTTTTGCTAATCTTCTGGGTGCATTTCTCTCAGGTTTGTGCCTCGGTTTGGGATTCCATAATTCCGGATTAAATGACTTCTTAAGGCGATTAATGTGCACAACCTGACGTCTGCGTTTTTCATCCACTATTTTATAATTCAGTTATGAAATTTTCTTGTTAATCTGACAAGGGCCTATCCACGGTTTTGCAAACTTCCGGGTCAAACCTGGCTTAAAGGCAGGGTTATACAGGTACACCAAATCCTGTACTTCAAATTCCCGCGGTTTGGCTTTTCGATCATAAAGCCGTTTATTGTTTAGGTGTGACTTCCTATTGGCTTTCGCTGCTAGCCTGTAAGCTAATCTCAGATTAGATTTCATGTTTTCCAAGCGTTGGTCTTCGTCCGTGTTATCCTTAGGGAGGCAAGCCTTTAAATTTTCGGTACTGTGCAGAACCATTTCCCTCCCATGTAATAAGTAAAATGGACTGTAACCTGTGGTTGTGTGAGGGGTTGCTCTGTGTGACATGAGGAAGTTAGGTACGACTTCGTCCCAATTTTTATGATTTGCATTTACATAATGCGAGAGGCCTGAATGGAGGGAACGGTGGAGCCTTTCCACCATCCCATTGGAGGACGCATGATAGCTGGAAGTACGCACCCTGCGAACTCCTAATATTTTGAACGTTCTTTGGAAGAAAGATGACATAAATTCTCTGCCTTGGTCCGTGATCAAGGTCGAACCTGAACCATGACATGTAACGACTTGGCTAGAGTATACCCTCGCACATGTTTCGGCCGTGTGATCGGGGATGGGAAACGCTTCAACATACTTCATCAGGTGATCAATAAAAGTGAGGAGATATTTATTTCCTCGCGGCGTTGTCGGATATGGGCCAGTTATATCCATCGAAATGACTTCAAAGGGAATTTTGGGCTCCTCTACATCGCCAAGTGGGGCAATCATTTCCCGGTTCTCTTTCCTTCTCTGACAAGGGTCACACCTTCTTACATATTGCTCTATGGTTTCCCTCATTTTAGGCCACCAGTAATTTAGTGAAATGAGGCTGTACGTTCGCTTAATCCCAGGATGTGCCACGTACTTAGGATCGTGGTTTTCTCTAATAACATCTTGGACTAAAGCCTGCGGGACCACTAACTGATGTTTACCGTTTTGCTGACGTCTGTAGATGACGTCATCGCTATCCATGAAGAATTCAGTCTTACTGTTGTAAGTCCCTGGGTTTTGTCTGCGACAGAAAACATCCTTACTTTGTTCCTGTTGGATACTCTCTCGACTTAGGGGATCTGGCTTCCCATTTAGCAGCTTGCAATCTAAAGCTTCATTTTTCTTTTTCCTCTGAGGCCTAAGTGGCGAATCGGAATTTAATTCTTTTCTTTGATTTATCCTGTCTATCAGCGGCTCTGACGCTTCTTCCGCGATACCAAGAACGGTCGACTTGGGAATAGTCAGTGTTTGGTCGCTGAAGTTAGCTTGACGTATGCGCTCGTGTTAGGCGACCTGGCAGCCTTCTGGTCGGCCCTTGACGTCATGAGTGACGTTTTACTGGGGCTGCACTCTACCCGTGTGAGTGCGCGTGCAGGGAGGACTCCTTCAATGGGGATGTGCGAGGGCTCAATGCACACAAGGGGTGGTGGTTCCTGCTCCTGCTCGTTTTCTAATTTACCTGTCACCACTTGTTGGCTCCTAGGTGCCATGGTGATGTTATCCTTGGCTTTTACTAGCCAAGCTCTAACTGGGTTAGAGGTTCTCTCGTGATGGGAGTCAGCTGGGACCTGCTTGTCCATACACCGAGCTTGCTGTCGTGTGGGTTGAGGGCTGTGTCCCTCTACCCTCCATAAAGACCGTGAGAGCAGTGCCTGTATTGAGCGTCGTGCCATTCGCTCTGGGCACTTTCCCAATGTCTGTGACACTTTATTGCGCTCTAGGTCCACTATGGCCCCGGACTCTTTTAAGAAGTCCATGCCTAGAAGACCTTCCGCATCAGTGGGGAGAGAACACACAAAAAACTGATTGAATTCACGCCCACCTAACACAAAGGAGACGGCCTGACGTCCCTTAACGTCTAGGGTTTCTCCCGTTACTCCGTATGGTCGCATAACCATGTGTCTTACTTCACTTTTCGATACGCCAGGTTGCAATATTGAAATGTTAGAGCCGGTGTCAATAATCAAGACCCGAACTTTTCCTTCTATTTGCACCGAAATAGAGGGAGTACCGTGCTCCAACGCGACCGAAACTGCGGGCCTAGTGACAGCATTTACTGTGGCTTCAAGGCGGGAGGAGCTGTCTTGCTTCACGCCTTTCTGCCGTTTCCCGAATTATTTGATTCTCTCCTAGAATCTTGTTTGGTCGGGTTTGGGGGTTTTTCGCTTGGAGACCCGAAACGTCTTGAACGATCGGTTTTGTTATTTCTCCCAGGCTGTAGGAAGTTGCCTTGTTCCGTTTTTAACCTGGTAGGACACTCCTTAGCGAAGTGCCCTATACCTTCGCATTCGTAACAGCGTAAGGCAGCCTTGGTCTGCGCGTTCCTAGTGCTCGAGGCTCTTGCCTTGTCGGCACTCCTTGGAATCTCCGTGCGTCGACCCTCTGCTTGGCTGGCCGTACGTGAACCGACCGTGTGTCGCGACTTCTCGCTGTCGATGTACGTTCTACTGTCGTAGCGCGCATAGAAGCTGTTATGAAATTTCTCCTGTCTTTCGGCTTCTTGCACCGAAACTGCAATTCGTATCGCCTCCTCTACTGAAACCGGAGATGCATAACGAACTTGCTTACCCGGGACACCGATCAAACCGTCCACATAGCTTGCTAAAAGCATGCGTTCCGCATTTTGTCGATGCACTCTCTGAGCTTCTGGATCATCAGACTGGCACGTTATCCTCTGAGCTAACGCCCTACACCTGTCTGCGAATTCTTGCGGGCTTTCATTTTTGCCTTGCCGGACCATCTGTAGCCTCGCGTAATGATACTGGTCCGTATGGACGTCCTTGTACCGTTTCCTGAATACCTCTTTAAAAGTATTCCACGATGCGTCTTGCGTGTGGAGTTCTGTGCATTCCTGATAAAATACTCGAGCTGATCCTTCTAATTTTAACGCTGCTATTTCAACTGTATCTTTTGGTTCCCACCTGCCAATTCGTGCGGAAGCTTCGAGGGTTGAAATGAATTCTTCTAAAGAATTCGTCGAATCCGAACCTGACCACCTCAGGATAAGTGCGACTAATGAAAGGTTCTTGTGAACTGTCGGTGCTCCTAGGGACATCCGCTCTCTAAGTCTTTGAATTTCTGATTTTGACTCTTCTAGCTCTTGTTGTAGCTGTGCGTAAGCCATCGTTCAACAATAGTCGAGTAGTAAAAAAATTGACAAACCAATCACAAAAGGAAAGGAAACAAAAATTTTTGCTGTGTTCGCGGTCTAATTTCGTTTACGTAATTCTTTCTTCGCTCTCCCGTTAAAGTACATATATCAACCACTTAATTACAGGTCCTGTACTACCACACTGCGTACACTTAATTCGCGTGATGCTATCCTGTCTGATAAATGCACCACCGCTATCAATTTTGTTAAATCCCAACGCTGCCAACCATTTGTAATTCCCTAAATTTGAGGGGACTAGGTTTTACTAGTGATACCCTATGGGACATAAATATACATGTAGCGTGAGGGCTTCGTAACGTTGATATCCTGAAAAAGGGTAGGTAACTGCCACCAGTCAGTAAATACTGACAGTGCGCTATAAGGGTGTAGTACTGACAAATAACTGATCAAAATCAGACTTGACTGTAGACAGTCTATATATTGTAAAACAGTGAAGTGATGCTATAGTACAGATATGAAGGGGATGGTAATTAATAAAACAAGAAAGATAAAATGATTATCTTGCTCTAGTATAAACCCGAATAATTACGAATTTATAATTTACTTCAAATCGTCCGAATTATATTACGAAAGTGTTCCACTCGAATTAATTTGGAATACAGAAAGTTAATTCAGTCAATTCGGTTTACCTTGTAGTATGAAAAGACGATGCCACATCGTAATCAATAATACACTTTGTATAATAATTATTATTCTCAGAGTCTTGCAGATACGTAGTGACCGGCGAACAGCGATTCCTTCGAGTGAATCCCGTTTCAGCAAAAAGCGGGGTTTTATATTAGAGCAAAATGATACATAAACGTAGTTTCCAGTTGAGACAAACTGATCGCGTCAGAGTTGGGGTTAAGCGCTTCGAAAGAATGGGGAACGGACAATTAAGTGCTTAGTTGCAACTGTGAGTGATCGTTTGTTTCACAATGAGGAAGTGTATGAAACCTAACTGTAACCGTTTCAACATACAAATCCAGAAAGTACCAAAATTAATATGAATAATGTAACATACACTAATTTACATTTTACGTTCGTTACACTGATAATGAATTTAAACTTTATTCTTCCAGCTCTGACATTGTTTCCAGAGTATTAAGGGATACATTACAAACTTTCTGGCGTAGTTTCACTGTATTTCCTCACACCAGTTTGTAGGTATACATGCAGTATAAGTGAAAATGTTATGCATAAATACCTGTCAGCAGCCCCAGAGTGAAAATGCTGTCAAAATTGCTATTTATATTTTGTGAAAGCTTATGGTTGGATAGTTATGAATAAAGTATGTGGTTGGCTGGTTATGAATAAATTTTATTTGGCTGGGTAGATATTCAGGAAATGGTAGATAGAAGCAGTAAGATATTTGGGATGGAGAGGCTCTCAAAGTCCTTGGTCGGTGTCTTCTAGAATGGTATTGCTCCACCCTTGCCATGAATTTCTGCCAAATTAGAACAACGTGGACAAAATACATGTGATCTGTCACAAGAGAAGTCTCAAGCAGGATCACATTCTTACATACATGCAAGTATTAAAACATTAAGAGCCAAAGTAATTCTAAATTCTACAAGCATATATTTCATGTAATTGATATTACATGATATGAATTACTATTTTATTTTGGCAATATAAGGTTCAATAGAGATTGTGATCTTACATCAATTGAGGCCACATAGTTTGGTTGATGAGTACCAGTGTTTAAGAGATAGATATTGTCTTCAACTTTTGGACAGATAAGAACTCTTTGGCTCTGAACATGAAGGCAGCAGGTTCCACCAAAATATTAGTACTCATTTACTAAACTACATAATGTCAAATCCCAGAAGACTGTGATGCTGAAACTTACTATTGTGAGTAATATAGGACATAGATAATTGTTGTGATCTGCCATAGATAAGAATATTATTTAGTTAAATTGTAGAAGACCAACTACAAGGCCAGAATCTAGGGACTGCAAGTGACAAAACATCTTATCTGTACTAAGATTTACCAATAAGCTGGCTTGAGTCCAAAATATACTACTAAATCTCTGAGACTGGCTGGATTTGTTGTAGAGTTGGTTGTGGCAAATTAAATTCATGGCAGGTATGTACATCGTAGAAGCCATGTGCAGTATTAAAAGTAACATGATTGTGTTAGAATTTGTAGAGCAGACGGTTACGTTGTCAGTGGTGGTGTACAGAACAGAGAAGATGAAAAAAATTTTCCAAAAACTCTTTATTATTTAAATATGTTCATAGTAAATTAGCGGGTCAAAATGATTATCAGTTTCAGCTAGATGTTATAGCCATACCTACAGATACTCCAACCAGAATCTGTGCCTGATATATTACCCAAGATACTGCAGTCCTAGGTAGAGAGTTATGGAGGTTGCATTGATGAATCAATAGGTGAATGATAATGCCACAGCTCCCCTTAGGGGCAAATTCATATTGTGGTGACAGCTACCGACATTAATATTTGGACAGCCCGAAGGAACACTTAGAGTCTTGAGTAATAGTGGAAAGATGGTAGAGAATTGTCTGTGTATAACTGAGAGTTATGGGTCAGTGGTGTGAATCAGTACTGATTCCAAATCGTATGTTGTATATCATACACTGGAGCACTTGGCCAAGGTGTGCAATATAGCAGTGAGTACCTCTGATCTCACATAATATATACCTGGTATTTATTTTTATGGCGTACATGCAGTAAATATTTACAGTAGATTTAATCTGACCAATAGCTAATGCTGTATCTTAGTGTCAACTCTTGACTTTTGGCATAAGAAGGCAGTGTACTTTTTAATTTTTTATTCCATTCCAATAACGTATTTACCAGTTTGTATCAGCTACTGCAGGAATGGAAGATGGTGCAGTGCATTAATTCCAAACTCTTTACAGTTACTGGTAGAAGTGTCCCACCTAGACTATTGACATTACTATGCCCTTCTGTGCCATATTCCGTTTCACAAACAATTAAACAAGACGGTAATCAGGAGGGAAACAAAAGGCACATATTTGAAAACCCAAAAAAAAGATTCAAATATCAAACTCTTATAAAAATGTACAGAGTTTGTTCAGGCGAAGACAACAAGAAAGCATATTGTTTTGTTTCCATGTCAACCTATCCCATGCAGGCATAGGTGCAGAATAAGTTTCTGATACTTGCATATATTATTCCAAACAGATTATCTTTTTACTATTTTATGTATGACATGTGTCACCAGTGCCATTCTTTTTCCTGCATCATTGATACACAAACTGTATGAAAGTAAACATGGAGAGCGGGTAACGAGACCCATTCTGCCTCGACTGCCAGGTCACATGCATATGGGATCCTATGTTGTGGCATCATTTATTGGCATTCAAGTATGCTCATTTGCAAAGATAAAGTGAATTTATTTTGGAGTTATAATGTCTTGCTCTGTTGTAGGGTGTACCAGGGTCCCCAGGCAACCCTGGAACAGCTGGAAAGGATGGAGAGCCAGGTCTGCCAGGCCCGCCAGGTTTACCAGGGTCAGCTGGAGGAAGGGGTGAGAGGGGGTTCCCAGGGGAAAGGGGCCCAGTGGGACCCCCTGGAGGACCTGGACCTCGTGGTGAGGTTGGATCCCAAGGACCTGATGGATTGCCAGTAAGTACAAGCAGTTTCATCTGTCAACATATTTTAGACTTTTTCTATAGTAATTATTTAAAGATACTGATGGTAGCTCAGAATATGTAGCACTGAATGGTAGGATTAGAAAATAAGGAAGTGGAGAGAATATGGAAGGAAGTGGTTAGGGACAAATTTAAGATACTATCTCCAAAATTTTCTTGAGGGACTGAGGATAACCATAAAAACCCTCAGCCAGAGTAGTTATTCTCCTGGTCAAGATTTGAATTTAGGCTCTCCAAAATTTGGAGGAGTTGTACCATTCATCTACATTACTTTGTGATTTAAATTTTATGTTTACATTAAGAGATACATTATTTTCAGAGATCAGGAATTGTGCAAGTGTCCATCTTGGGTTATGTGAAGTTTGGCTCCAAGACCAGCATGTGCATAGACTGCCACAGGTTCCAAAATGCCAGGATAAATAGTCTGTGAATTGAAACATCCCTGTAAAGTGCCACTGTTGTTGTAGTTGGTTGTCCAACACATGTGAAGTAAAATGAGCTGTTTTTTGTGGCAGTATCAAGTCACCATTCAACTTTTAACAGTGTTTGCATGGTTCTTACTCTTCTCTCATAAACAAGGTTATGCAAAACTCTTTAACAAGAAGCTCTGGCATTTTCTTCTTCTCATTTCCCCTTTTAATATCATTATTTTCTCTTATGCTTTTCAAATTTATACCGTTCTTTACGTCTGATTTTCTTTTTTGTCTCATTGTTGTTCCCCTCATCCATCTTCCTGTCTTCACTGTTTTCAGTTTATCTGTTTTCAACTCCTTTGCCTCCTTATCAATCTCTTTATTTTCCCACTAAATTCTAAATGGTATTTCCTCCCGAAAGGCTTAAATTATTAATTCCATCATTGCAGGGACCTCCTGGAGCAAAGGGTGACAAAGGACACTCAGGACCATCAGGATTGGTGGTAAGTTTGGTCATATGATCATGGCAATAATCAGGTCTTTAACTAGACCAGGAATGCGATTACTTTAAAACCCAAACAGCCACATTATGTCAGCTTCTGGTTAATAGGACTTTATCCTCAAATAACATAAACATTTCATCTATGTCAGGTTTTCCCACAGGATGTATTTTATCAGACAGACCAGCTGTAAAAACACATGTTGCAAAATATGTAGGAATGTATTTAGACAGACTGACATGGAGAAACTGCGTACAGAAAACAGTTGAAAAGGTAAGGAAAAACAGTGTCCTGAAGAGGCTGGTAGGAAGAAAATGGGATAGTTTAAGATCCATACTGATTGGTACATGTAAAGCATATATGAAACATTCCCTAGAGTGTGGCTGTGAGGCACTGATAACTGCAACACTAGCTACCGTGGTGAACAAGTTATAAGTGATACAAACTGAGGCTCTGAGACTCATCACAGGGGCAATCAAATTGACTCTGCTCACATCTATTCAAGTGCTCACTGTAAACAACCCTTTAAAAATTGAGAGAAAAAATATTGGAACGCCGGCCTCACAGTAACTGCTGTTTCCACTACAAATATAAAAATATAAATCCCAAAACCCAAAGGAATTCATGCAAAAATTTATGCTGCTATGACAAAACTATTTTTTGAAAGGCAAATATTAAGGAAGATATTTGGTCCTGTTAATATTGACAATGTATGGAGAATACGAAATAACATGGAGATCGATAACTTAATAGACGGTGCAGATATAGTGAGATTTGTTAAGGCACAAAGAATCAAATGGCTGGGGCATTCCAAAGAATGGACCAAGCAAGACCAACTAGGAAGCTACTAGATTGGAAACCTATGGGAACCAGACCAGTAGGAAAACCAAGACAACGATGGCAAGAATATGTCATGGAAGATCTACAAAAGCTGAAAGTCAAAAACTGGAAGGAGGCAGCTAAGGATAGAAGCATTTGGAAAGACTTGGCTGAGAAGGTGAAAAACCACAAAGGGTTGTAGTGCCAAATGATGATGATGATGATGACGATGATGATGATGATGATGATGGTGCTGATGGTGGTGGTGGTGGTGATGATGATGATGATGATCACAAAACTATATGCTGCAGGCAGGACCTGAAAAACTCATATTGGTGCTTTGCCCTTAAGACTGCATCAGAGTCAATTCTTGAATAGACCTCCTTCAAGAAGTAAATAAAAGGGACACAGATGTCGTGTATTACAATTATTAAAATTGTAATAAATGACATGTAACTGTCAGATCTCTCCTGGGCTTTTACCATTATTTTAAAAACTTTTATACAAAATCCTGATAATGGTCCAAGGGGACTGGAAATTGTAGTTTACCTATAATAGTATAAAACATATGGCTGTGTTAGACGGTAATTTGACTGTTTATTTGTTGATATTGAAGCACGCGGTGGCACAGTTGGTTGGGGCACTGCGCTACAATCCGGAAGGTCGCGGGTTCGATTCCCGATGGTGTCATTGGAATTTTTCATTGACATAATCCTTCTGGCCGCACTATGGCCCTGGGGTTGACTCAGCCTCTAACAGAAATGAGTACCAGGAATATTTCCTGGGGGGTAAAGGCGGCTGGTGCATAGGGCTGACAACCCTACCACCTTCAAGTGCCGATTGTCTTGAAATCTGGGAGCCTCAACTTCCTGGAAGCCTCAGGGCCTGTCCAGGCCTGTAATGGGATTGCTTTACCTTCATTTGTTGATATTATAAATGCAATGGAATGACATCCGTCATGTTGATGACAGCTTGTCAAGCTTATATCAGTCAGTATAAGAATTTAAAAAGGAAGATTTTTAGTGTAACAATAGTATATGTTTTAATAAACGTTATAGTCAAGGAAAATTAAAGTCATAATAAATGACATATAATTGTGAGATTTCACAAAGAGAGTGTATATTTATGGTTATGCTTTTACCTTTATTTAAAAAAAAAATTTATACGGAAACCCGATGATGGTCCGAGGGGACTGAAATATGTAGCTTACCTATAATGTTATAAAATACACAGTTGTATTAGATGGCAGTTTGACTGTTTACTTGTTTATTATTGGAAACACAACAGAATGATGTCCATCAAAATGGCAGATTGCTTTGTGAAGAAGGGTACAAGAATCAGCAAAACATCTCTGTTTAATCCACTTCATGCTGTCAAATTAAGGGTAAAAAGAAATATCAAAGCTGACTTTGCAAGGTATTATGTCACTGAAAACCAGCACAAACCCTGAAAGAAAATGGTGGAGAACAAAAATATAATTTCTGATTTTCTAATTGGACATATAGTGGAAAATTTACAACTAATCACCGGCCATAATTGTCTTGCAGCTCATTTATACAGACTGTCAATTTATTGGTTTTCTAGTAGCATCATATATTTTTAGCAAAAAGCCTGCCTCATTTCTCATCAGACATAAAAAATATATTACTGAAATGGGAACAGTGCTCAATAAGATTGAAAAATGCTAAGGTTTTATACATGGTATAGTGACTTTTCCCTAAGCACGAATAGTGACAATCTTCTCCACATAATGCCTAAAAGCTACTGAACTCCAGGTTTATTGTGTGCTCATTGGGTGAGAAGTTACTGGTGTTGTGAGTATAGAGATGTGTGTCTGTTCAGACACTATGCTAATGTACACATACCTTGTGGCTGTACATGGAAGTACCACATAATTCACAGCTGTTGATGTTGTAAGGTGCTCAAAAAAACCAATCAGATATTGCATGGATTGTTACATATTTCATGAAGCTGCTTAAAATAATATGGTCATTTAAACTGAGTTTCAAGTTTACGTTGTTACAGAATTTTTTTAGACTTTGTTTAACAGATCTAATACTTAATACAAGAACCACACCCTTTCAGAAATTGGTTCTATTTCTGTCTTCAAATGGTAAGCATATGAAGAAATGTTTACTCTGTTGGCTCCTAGTTACAGCCTCTCATGACCCTTACATTAGCTCTACTGAGAAACCCAGCAAAATATAAATTTCTTAATACCTTATTCATGTGAGAATGGCAGTAGAACATTTTTGCAGAAGTTTGTGGCTTTTGCATTATGACGTAGGACAATGAGTGAACTAACTTAATGGAGCAGAGACCTCGAGAGGCTAATAGTTACTCATTGAGTCAAGAAATTCTGCAGTGTGTGGCATCTGAAGAATCCTTAGCATGGTCCTAAGAGTCTTTCAGTGGTCATTATCCTGAGCCAGATGGATCCAGACCAACTTCCTGCAGTCCTCTTTCTATGTAGAATGATAGACATGTACATTAAGCTTAAATGCCATAACTGTGTTCTGCTCCAAAGTGAAATGAAGTTACGCAGAGCCTGTCTGTAGTCAAACTATGCAAGGTACAGAATGGTTCTGGTAAGTGCTGAACTTGTTATGCTCTGTTTCCATTAGGGTCTGCCTGGTACAAGGGGGTTGCCAGGATTGCCTGGAGAGAAGGGTGAGAGGGGTGCACTGGGACCTGTCGGACCTGAGGGGCCTCCAGGTAGGTGCCTTATGTACAGTAAATGTCTGACAAAAAAAATAGTCACTACCTGTTCATTCTGACACTTACATGGTGTATATACTTAAAAATACATGTGCGAAATGACATATGTAGACATATTCAGGTGGCTTGCTAACACATAAACTATATCCAGTGGCAGATACAGGTTTTGCAGGGCCTACAGCTTATGCAGTTTCTGGAGGCCCTCTTTATGAAAAAAGACTACAAAATTATGCATACAGAATTAGGTACAAAAGTGAATATTTATTTAGGGCCCCTCCCAGGACCTTGGAAGGGTCCCATGCAAGTGAAGTGCCCTGAAACTTAAGCTTCATTAGCTTCATCATAATTCTGCCCCTTACCCTACAATTTAACCCTTATCCTGCTAATGTGGAACATAGGGTGAGCTCCTAATAATGTCAGCAAATGGCAGATGGGATTTAACTTGGCGTTTAAAGGGCTAAGTTATTCAAACTGATGGACAACCAGGTGTTAGTTTCCACTCTCCTAGCAGAGCTCTTTGTAACTTGATATTCACTCAGCTGAACAAGAAACTGTCCATGGTTTATGTAACACAAACATTTATAACAATATTCACATTGATCAGCCATATGTATATGTGCATGTTAGAAAATTTTGTGTTATATCATTTTTGTGAATGACAGTTAGCAGAATATGAAGACGTGGTATTTGAAGATATTGGACAATTTTAACAAACGCATGTATTTAATTTACAGGACCTAACAAGATATTTCCGTTTCATTTTGTAGTTTGAATCAATAGCACACAAGTATGTGTCAGTCTGAGATACAACTTCATTGAGACTACAGTCATACAATATATACACCACACGTTTTGACATGATCATGTCATCCTCAGGGATGTTATCATCAGTGCCATGCACTAATGTGCTTCATGCTGAGAATTAACTGAAAGCTTAACACCAAAATTGTTTTTTTTTTATGTGCATTCAAGTTAATAATTTTACATGATGCTAAAACATATATAAAAAAACATGTGAAAAGAAATTTTGTGTTAAAATTGTAATTCATTTTGTAAAACTGTACACTTTTATGTGCAGCAGTGGTACATTTGTCACATAACCCTGATAAGACTTGTCTGTATTCATATATACATGTACCTCACAAATGGTCACAAAACACAGAGAAGTCTGTGTCCTTGTTACACAGCATGTCACTTCTTGTTAAGCAGTTACAGTAATCTTTCTTCTGTTTGCACTAGTAATGCTCCTACTATTATTATCTACTGGATTGTCCCAGATGTTCACAGTTCTAAAATTATGTAGGTACACATGTATGTGCATATGTTCATATGTCCATATGTGTGTGTGTATTCATTTATTTATTTATTGTGAGTCTAAAACATATAGTTCAATGTTTATAAATCCATGCTGGTATGTGGATGTAGTAGCACTGCCTGTGTTGGTTAAACTCAGAGTTTACAACAACCCAAAATAATGTATTGTAAATATATTCTCTGACCGACTCTTACAATAGAAATATCTTTTGACTATTTGCAGGTCGGCAGGGGGAGAGGGGCCCTCAGGGGCAGGTTGGTGCTCAAGGCCCCCCAGGTGAGCCAGCAGAACGGGGTGATCCGGGACCACCTGGACCCCCTGGTGAGCTAGGAGCTCCTGGAAGTCCTGGAGAGCGAGGTCCCACTGGACCTCAAGGACTGCAAGGATTTCCAGGCTCACAAGTATGCCAAAATTTTAATATGTAACACTTACACCATGTCTCTGCTTCTTAACTTTTATCATTGTCAGTACAATGGAATATTATTTCCCAATTAACCATATAAAAGGACATGGAACAAAAAATTAAGCAGTCCTATGACTGTGCCAGTGCCAGTTTGTTAAATCAGTGTCATCGAAGTGCTAGGTGCATCAATCTGGGCATCAATTCAGAAAACCTACTGAAACAAAGAAAGGATGAAGATCACCTTAAGTCACCAAATGTTTACTTTCTACATACGAGGAAAATCTGTATGTCTGTTACCGAGAAGTCAATTAAATATGATTATTGAAAGACAGTCCCTCTTTATTCTGAGAACCAGACAGTAACCATGGATATGCTCTGTGTGCAAAATAGCAGATCAATGAAAGTCAAAGTAGGCAGTGCCACTGTACTGTGGAAAGTCAGATCATGTTTAATTCCAGTGGGTCAGTTGAAAGGAGCAGATCTTTTCAGTCTCCATACAAAACTGTCACTACACTCACAGTTGCATATAAGATTAAGCAAACAATTAAAAGCATGCTTCCAGCTTGAAGGAATATTTATACTGTACAATGTGCAGTAAAACATGTGGACTGATTACAAGTCCTGCCCATCTCATCGTCTTAATTTTATCTTCTTCTACTTCCATTGGTGCTAGAGCCCACTGTGGGCTTTGGCTTGTCGCACAATACCTCTCCATATCTATCACCAACTCTCTCCATCTTCTCACTCTCAGCACTTAAAGATCTCTTTCTGCTTCTCTCTCCATTCTTTCCTGGGTCTTCCTCTTTGTCTTGTCCCTTCCAGTTCTTGAGTGAAGATCTTTTTGGACATCCTATTCTCTTCCATTCTCTCCAGGTGACCCAGCCAACTTATCTTTTGCCGCTTTATCCACCTTACTATATTTTCTCCTTTACTCAACTCTTCTAGTTCTTAATTTGTCCTACTTTTCTTTTCCCCATCCTCATGTTTAGGTCCATATATTCTTCTAAATATTTTACTTTCAAAACTTAATTTGATCACTATGTTCATAGTTGGTAAAGACTACAAATCTTGTTCCTCCTACTGTCTCATCCCAACTCATGTTAAACATTTCAGAAACTGGACCTGTTTCTTTACTTTGCACCCAAGAAGTATATGACCTGAGGATGGAAACAGATCCAGTTTCATGCACTTCTTGCAATGCTAGGTGATGGAATAGACACAGACACCAGGTTATCTTAATTGTAATGTATGATAATCAGAAAACTTTTAAATTGACCATAAATTTTATGTTTCTGGAATACATGATGAGAGTCTACAGAAATCCAAGTCACTAAATGTATGAAAAATGATACTCAAAATCTTTTCTCCATGGGAACTTTCTGTACTTGTTCATAGCCAGACACGCAGAATATGAACAGTTCAGGTTTTCTAGTGAAATAATTGTAGGTGATATCCCTGATGAAAAGGTCTAACTTCCACATGACTTCTGTTGCAGGGATTGGTAGGCTTACCTGGCATGAAGGGAGAGAGGGGATTCCTTGGAATGAAGGGTGAGCAAGGAAATCCAGGCTCTGCAGGTAAGGAAGATGAGTTAAGGAATGTACATTGCATTTGTTCTATGAATCATATACATGACTGGTGGTTTTATGTGCCGATGAGAACTAAATGGCAGAGAGTAGTCTTCCCTGCTTCGCTTGTTTGGGAACTAAAATTCTTTCTTTTAATTTCATCATATAACAGGCCTCAGAAAATTACATATAATTCACCGTACTCTTCATGCAAAATATTTTCATTTTGCTATCTGTTGATAAAGAAAAGGCATAGTGTTTGTGAGATTACCATGCTGTGTGTGTGTGTGTGTGTGTGTGTGTGTGTGTGTGTGTGTGTGTGTGTGTGTGTGTGTGTGTGTGTGTGTGTGTGTGTGTGTGTGTGTGCACATGCACAAACGTGTCTTTCTGTCTGCCATTTCAGCTTTCAAACCAGTCTGCTATTTTCATGATACTACTCTGGCAAAAACATTATGCCATACCAGGGCACATGAACCTTGTACCCATTCCTCACTACAAATGTTAATAACATGGTAGATCCATGAATTTGTTAGATTGGCAACCACATTAGCATTATTACATCTAGGGCACTAAAACATTGTAAGCTGTGGCCATATGCCTTTGAAATATATGCAGTTTTTATTTTGGTAACTTGCTGTTGAACATAAAATAACAAAGTGTAGGCCACATGGAAACATACATTAAGCTTTTAATTCAACTGTAATTACTTATGAAATTGGACCTGGTCACTTGAAATTTAGCATGCAGATGGACCACAACCATACCAACTTATGAGAAATAAATATTGTGTGTAAATCAACAAAATCAAGCATGGCAATGATGCAGAACTTGGGATAATAATTACTGCTGTTAATGTAGGGAGTCCAGGAGAGCCAGGACCTCCAGGACTAGTGGGACTCACGGGTGCAAAAGGAGCCCGAGGAGAGGCAGGATTACGGGGAGAAGTTGGACTCATGGGACCACCAGGACGACCAGGGGAACCAGGACTAGCAGTGAGTATATATATATATATATATATATATCGGCATTCACTCCCAAAGTAATTACTACTGAACACTGTTAAATTCATAGCAAGAGCAACAACAAGACTGTACAGTATATGTCTACTGTATATAGAGTATATGTACATTTCTCTATAGTATACCGACATTTCTATACAGTATATTTATTTTTTCATAATACAATAAAAGTGTAAGAGGCTCACATCTATAAGGACTGCTAAAATATTACACCTCAATAATCAAATTATTCATTCTAATAATAAAATCAAGACAACGTGGAACATCATAAGAAGTGGAACGGGGGGAAATAATAATAAATATGATAAAGTAAACATTTTAAATACAGATAAGGAAAACAATAATAATGTTAATACGGAAATCTTTAATAAACACTTTTTAACAATAGACGAAAATATCTCCTGCAAAATTACAGGAGGTAACAAACAAATTATTAGTTGTGCTAAATACTCACTATCTTATCTATCTTAAGTATTTAATTTTCCATTTAACAATATTGTTTTCCACAATACATCTACAGGGTAAACTGAAAAATTATTCACTCCTTCCCATGGAAAAATTCTTGTGTGTGTATGATGAAATTTCAGTGAAGATACTGAAAGCTGGTGCACCTTTTATTAGTTAACCTCTTTGTCGCATTATCAACACATCACTAAACTCAGGTGTTTTCCCATCTAGATTAAAACATTCTATTATAACTCCACTACATAAAAAAGGTGACAAAAATAATGTGTCTAATTACAGACCAATTTCATTATTAACGTAATTTTCAAAAATTTTCGAAGAAATTATATATAATAGATTAATGACACATATTGCATCCAATAAAATCTTTACAAAAAGTCAATTTGGTTTTAGAAGGAAGTCATCAACAGATAAAGCTACATATAGATTAATTAATGATATTTTAGCAGCCTTAAATGATAAGAGAATAGTTAGAGTCATATTTTTCAATCTGGAGAAGACCTTTGACTGTGTAAACCATGATATTTTGTTAGCAAAGATGGAATTTTATGGTATAAGGGGCATAATGTTTACTTTAATTAAATCCTATTTAGAGAGCAGATACCAGAGGGTGAAATTTAATAACAAACTTTCAAAATGGGACAAAATTAATATAAGTGTTCCGCAGGGATCAGTCTTGGGACCATTATTCTTTTTAATTTATATTAATGATTTACCATCTGTAATATCATGTACTTTACCTAACAAAAGCTATTTGCAGATTATACAAGTGTAATTATTAGTGAGCCATGCTTAAGGAATTTTGAAAGAAATTGAAATATAATTTTTAAGATATTAAAGAAGTGGTTTAATTGCAACCTTCTTTTGTTGAATCTTGATAAAACTTATTGTATGCAATTTTTAACTAAAAATAAATTTTTAAACAAAATAAATATTGAACAGATTAATTTTGTAAAATGTTTGGCTATAACAGTAGATAATACACTCTCTTGGAAACAGCATATTGATACAATTACCCCCAAATTAAGCCTTTAAACCCCAAATTAAATCCCATCTGCTATTTACTGGCATTATTAGTTCACCATTTTCTCCACGTTAGCAGGATAGGGTTTAAATCATTAACCATTAGGTTACTAATGTCATATATATATGGAGCACCTATTCTTGATGTTTCTAGATCACACACAACGACGCACTACAGTCGGTAGGACTCCTCTGGACGAGTGATCAGCTCATCGCAGAGACCTCTACCTGACAACACACGACACTCACAACAGACAAATATCCATGCCCCCGGTGGGATTCGAACACACGATCTCAGCAGGTGAGCGGCCGCTCACCTGCT
>Ga0268261_10000917_pt1 | contig 19623 bp, 12 predicted proteins | sample TergutNc150P1_FD_190353 | JGI IMG/M metagenome (GOLD analysis project Ga0268261, IMG submission 190353) | Nasutitermes corniger P1 segment gut microbial community from laboratory colony in Florida, USA - Nc150 P1 (SPAdes) (version 2) | ecosystem: Host-associated > Arthropoda: Insects >...
CACAAAAGTCTGTTCTCGATGGGTGCCACGCATGTTGACGCCGGAAAAGAAACAAAAACGTGTTGAAATTTGTGAAGAACTTTTGAAGCGCTATCGCGAAGAGGGAGATCAATTTCTTTTGAATATTGTTACTAGGGATGAGTCATGGATTCATCATTTTGACCCTGAAGAAAAACGACTGAGCATGCAATACAGGCACACTTCATCTCCTCGCACGAAAAAGTCAAAACAGTGCCGTCTGCCGGCAAAATTCTTTTGACTGTTTTTTGGGGCTCACAAAGAGTTTACATGACAGAATTTTTGGAAGCTGGGAATACTGTCAATTCAGCTCGGTACATTGAAACAATAAAAAACCTATGGCGGAGGGTGTGTCGAGTTAGGCGGTCAACATCGCCGATTTTGTTGCTGCATGACAATGCAAGACCGCACACTGCTCGCGCATCGATTGATGCTCTGGAGACGCTGAAGTTTGAGGTTCTCTCCCATCCGCCCTACAGCCCTGACTTGGCGCCAAGCGATTTCCATTTCTTTCCTCACCTCAAGAGGGATCTCATGGGGACTCATTTCACCTCAGGTGATGAAGTGAAGCAAGCTGTGACGTCGTGGATCAAACAAAGAACTCATGAATTCTTCATTGACGACATGCGTAAACTTGTTTTAAGTTGGGAAAAATGTATTGAACGACAAGGCGACTATGTCGAAAAATAAGTATGTCAAATTGTAGCTAAAATATTGTACTTTACTTCCTACTTTAGTTTGTTTAAATACATGGTCTTTTTTTTCTAGATATTTCACCATGTGCATTACTTATCAGCCGCCCCTCGTACATCTCACGGATAAGAAATAAAATGTTGCCGAACGTGCAGAACGCGTTCAGAAACGGTTGTAAATTTGGCACATTTTGTTGTAAAAATATTCCACTCGATGCACGTATATTAAAGGTCCCAAGTTTCAGATTCAGTGTATGACCCCTCCTATTCCACGAAGAATGGCAGTGATTACTAATTTTCACAAAGTAAAGATAACCTGAGTAACTACTAATGTTGCTGTAACAGTAATAATCGCGCAAGTGCTTTGGCTGCATAGGAAATGTGGCCGATGTTAGAGCCGATTAATTGATGTTGTGGTATTTTCGAAGGAAGTTAATTTATGTAACTATGATTCAATCAGTGTGGAAATTTTTGTGCTACTGGTACTTTCGTTACTTAATGGTAACGGAGCTGTACATGGTAGAAAGATGGGAACGTGCAGTGATAAGTATCCTTTCAAATGTTAAGTTAGAGGTTAGAATGACATGTTTAATTAAGTAATAAAGTGTTTATGGTTTTAAGAAACAAGCGCTGTGACGGTGAAATATGATGCATTAGGTTATGAGTTGATAAAATGGGTTTTATTTCTGAAGGCGTTCCTTCATCACGTTTAAGAAACTGCAGTTTCTATTTGTTAAAAAAGGCCTTTTGGGTGGGAGGGTTAGGACCCAGGAAATATTGTAAGGAGAGTTGTTGTGTTGTAAGTAAATATGTCGTAAGACTAGATAGTCAGTCTATGTTTTATTCTACGTGGGCTTATAACAGACAAGGCAGGTCCATTAGTAGTCCAGAGCTGGTATGGGAGTTCTAGAGACGTGAAGAATTTGTGGCCGTTGCCACGCGGGGAGCCTAGATTTCTGAGTCTTCCATTTCGTAGTCTTGCCGCTGTACCAGTGGAGCTTTCTGTAAATAATATTTAATAATTTTCATCCATTTACTCATTGCAGAGGGATTATTGGAACAAGTAAATATGATTGCCATATTCCATGTTCCCATTTAACATTCTGAGTTTTCACTGCGTGTAAAATTTTATTATTACCGTTTAGGAAGCTATGAGAAGTGGTTTGTTATGTTTTCAAATTTTCAGTCTTAGTAGTGAATAGAAAGGGCCTAAAGAGGTGTTTGTGTTGGAAAATGGCTACATCATGTCTCAGTGCCGCCCCCCTTCTTCATTCTCTTCTACTTTGGCATGAGGGTTCCAAATTTGATTATACCTTCCTTTGGTGCTGAAGGAATAATTCATTTTGGAGCCATAAATGTCATTTAAATGGAGTTTTAAAAAATGAAAGAAAAAAATTGAGTTGGCATGTTGATGTTAGGGTTGTTCCTCCGCAAGTGAAGCAGTTTTTCTCATTTGAACTGTGTTGTGAAAAGGGTAATATGACCAGGCTGGCAATAACAACTGTAATTACAGCATAAAGACCTACAACATTAATAATGTTAAAAAACACAAAAGTTGCACAGTAAATATCTGCCAAGACAAGTTATCAGTTTTATGTACAACAGTTTTCTTCATTCAGTAAAACCATTGGTGTGAAATTTGAATTCATTCATGTGTCTTTACATTTGATTTGCAGTTTTTTAATCACAGTCCAATCATAATACATGCCATAATGGTGTATTTAAAAACCACTGAATCTAATATGATGTCAGTACATAAAATATTCTGCACTGATACTGCTTCATGAAAGTGTCAGTCCGCATATATAAGTGTAGCATTTCATATGACTTAAGTGTAACTGTAATTTTTGCAACTTTGGATTTAAAAATGTTTGTTTCCTTAACACCTTCTTATATGTTGCATTTCTGCTTGTGTTCCTTATGCTCTCATATTTTAATTACGCTGTTCTCCTGTATGCAACATCATCAGTAGTTAGATATACATTAATATAGCAAATGCCAGGTTCACTGCCACAGAACCACTGCGATTATTGCACACATACTACACACCACCAGAAATGGACCAGAAGGGCAGGGTTATTTCAACTTGCTTCTCTTATTGGAGCACGGAAAGTGAAATCTCTTTGTATAATTGCATGGTGTATTTTAAGAATATATTACATTCCTGTTGTTGTAATGTGCATCAGATAAATTATTTACAAGTTTTTATTGCATTGTAATGGTAATTTATAACTGTTTGCATTTGATTTATTTGTTTGGTCTGTATGAACCAATGGTGTATGTACAAGAAATATATCTTACCACATAAATTCCACGTTTTTGAATGTCAGTGCCCTTGCTGAGATGATTTCCTGGTGTTTTAACCTTTAAGAACTGTGCGTCCTATATACAGGACGAGCGTACCGCTACCCTTAAGATGTTGCATTTTATATATTTTTTTTTCAACAAATATAAGTACTGAGTATTTTAAACATGCTGCACACTCTCCGTTTTCCCCTTCAAAATGCCGTTTATTTCATAATGCTACCTTTTATGGTTCCTGTATTATTCACATTTTACATACAGGGTGTGCTAAAATTTAAATGTAAAGCTCCGGTGCCAAAAGGCTAACAACAGATTTTGAATGTATATGTATATATACCCTCTCTTCCCTCAGATAACTGCAAAAATAATACTTTTTCTCAAGGACTGAAATCCACCACCCTTTTCCCAGTTTGTATTCAATTGTTGACCTTGAAGCTAATATGGCAGTCATGGACATGTGATGAATTTACTGCTTACCAAGACATGTGCTAGATGAAAATATGCTGGTACCAAGAAATCAAAGTAAAGGGTGTAACAGGATGAAGAGGGACAGAAGAAAGTAAAACAAGTGACAGAAGTAGAAAAGTAAAAGCCATTTACTGATGAAACATGTCCTACTACAGTGGTGCTGAAATTATTCATTGCCTCCATCACTACACAAGGCACTGTGTAGGGACAAGTAATATATTAAAGAAAACTTTATATCCAAGGACTTAAAGAGCACTATTATAAGGGTTATTATGAAAACAGGTTGTTTAATGCAGGACCAAGTATGATAGAGCAGGGATTGTCTTTCAGTTGCTGTGGAGCGACTACAGTCTGCGGCATGCGGGCCTCCTTTAATACAGGCCTGTGTACTGTGGGGCAAGCAAAGTCATTGGTCACTGTGCAGCCATGAGTTGATTTGTAGCAGGTGTGGCTTGCCCATAAGGACTGCAGCGCTCCCAGAAATTTTGAGAAAATCAAATATCTGAAGAAAAGTTTTTGTTGGGAGATATGTAAATTCTTGAGAACAATATGAATGAAATAATTTTTAATTCAAATACTTGTGATGGACTGTAAGCACTGGGGAGAAGAGAAAAGTTAGCGGCCTGTGCTGTGCCTGTACACTGTGTGGTGTTGTAAGCACAACTCAGGTGAGTGGTGGGAGAGGCACCGGGCTAGGTCATGGGGCAGGCTGTAGGCAGTGCAGCCCAGAGATAGCTTCAAGGAGGACTTTGTATATCTGCTTACCTTTCCTAACATTTCAGATGCTGGCATTTTGATAACCATTTTTAACCTAGCTGTTATCAAAGCCAGTTTTTTTTTTAATGTAGACAAATATGAACAAGGACAGTATGATGTATTTATAGGGCATCAGTTTTCGCCCTTGTGATTACTAATAATGTGCACATCTCATGACTGGCACTCATTTATGGTCAGGTTCCACATTCAGCTGCATACTTGCAGTAGTAGTTAGCTACCTCAGAAAAGTGTCTGACTCACTGCCATGGAGCTGAACATATCTGTTACCTCCAAGATTGTGTGTGAGACAAGTAATATAGAAAAGATAACTTGGAGTGGGGTGGGGGGGATGTATATTGGAAGAAGGATTAGTGACGGACAGACTTCTGATAGTTTAATGTAACATTGCAGTGCACTCAACCACTTCACAAATTAAAACCTAAACTCCCCATGTTTTTGTAGTATGTAAAATGTTACAGATAAAGATTAAAGAATGCTGCCATTAAACATTAACATAAAGCAGTGGCATATAGAACTAAAATATGTTTGCTCAGTTGATCATTAAAGTCAGCACTGATTCTTACTCATTTTTTGGAAACGCATATTATTGTACATTATTTTGTATGGAACTTTCTCATACAAAATAAATTCAGAATTTGTCAACAGTGCTTTCTCAATTCTTACATATGCCTACTGCAAATATTTAGCAGATCTAGAACTGTGTATTCCAACACATTAGTGAAGAATACGACTCTTTGCCTGCTAGCTCACTTCATTTATTTCTTGTAATTTATAATTTGCTACCTTCCTTCAGTTGCACACTGGAAAGACAATCCAACATCAAATGTACAAATTCCTGTTCCTCAGTAACTCAGCAACACTTGTTCAGCTGACCTTGTCAATAATATATTTTTCCTTGGTACACATGTGAAAAATTACTACAGCTGCAGAAATAAGAGGTATGAACCTGTCAGAATTAAACTTACTTGAGGACAGGCCTATAATTGTAATCTGATAAATCCTTGAAAACGAATCACATTTGACAGTGATTTAAAAAAAAAAAAAATGAAAATGCTCTTTAACCCATTGGCATACTACTTTTTATAACACATGGCGCACCTATAAATACTAATTTACATTTATATTTTATTCATGCAAAATTAATTTTTATTGACTTCAATACATACCCCTGTTGTGCTGTGATGTTGGGTTGGTCTCTGAATTCCGTCTCACAGCCGGCTGTGTAATAATGGTCCTAGCGAGGCCGGCCGCCTCACAGGCGGCTGTGTATGCCAATGGGTTAACCATTACTTCATTTGAACCAGGAAGAGGGATCCAGATCTCATACTTTACACACATTATTTTGATAACCCACACAGACTTCTGCCTCTGTGCACATCCATGCCTCAAGAGTAGTTGGATATTTTTATTGGTACCACATGACTTTTTGTCTAATTCTTATGGCCCATGTACGTTAAGTGTGACATTTAAGATTCAAGAGGATGGACCACACCAATCTAGGGCTGAAAACTTGTGATGGAAACTCTACAAAAGTGCAGTAAGTCTTCTCATCCTTTCATATCAGTAATTTATGAAGGCAAAGACATTTGCAAAGTGTTCAGAATTCATTTCACAGTGACAGATCATTGCCAAAGAATTCTTACTACAATCTGCCACAATGCTCATCACTTATTTTATGATACAAACTTTGTGTCTGGCTGCAATGAATAGTATATTAATAATAAATAAAAACTCAGTGCAGCTAGTTGGTTTTATTGTAAGAGGCCTATATGAAGTTCAACAATATACATGAGGGCTATAATGTGAAAGATAATTTTAATCACCTTCGAACTTTATGGAGTTACGCATACAATGCAGTTCTAAATGGTTCAAGCTTTAAAATTTTCAAATTCTTAACACAAGCTGAACTCACAACTTGAGTTACCATACGACTGTGTTTTTGCAGTACTATGTTGCAGCCTCTTCTCTCCGATGAGTACAATCTCCAAATGCACAGCCAAACTTACATAACACTCTTATAGGGCAGTAACTTTCACAAATACTGACAGAGGCACTTCCAATTCCATACAGCATAAATACAATTGGCAAAATCAATTGTAATTATAAAGATGGAACACAATCATTTTTTTTTGGCACCATGCATTGGGAAACATAAACCAACAAAATGCACACCTTTTAATTTGATATTGCTATTATGCAAGTTTTTGATGTCTTCTACATGTTTTGAACCTCATGGGTTCATCCTTGCACCAATGCATGTAAAACATACCATACAAACACTGTGCATACAACAGCCTTCCTGAGGATGAACCCACGAGGTTTGAAACCTGTAGAAGACATAAAAAATTGAATGAAAGTATTAATTTGAAAAGTGTGCATTTAGTTGGTTTATGCTCCGTAACAATCTTCTTTATTTGGCTGCCGTTTCTAAAACTGTCAAAGTGACTGATTTGTTTCTCATTCATAATCCGGCTGAGATTATCAGTTATGAAACTGTGCTGCAATACCTGTTCCTCTCGAGCACATAACATTTCAGTTCTGAGTACTATAAACATCATTTGTGAAACAAATGTTTTAGGAGAAAGGTCTCCATTTTTGCAACTTCAGGTCACACTGGCTTGGGCCCATGCAGCCCCCCATTCAATGGGTAATGGGGGCAAAGAAGCAAACGTGTTAAACTGACCAGTCATCCCCATCTACTGCTGAGCTGTATACCTGATAATGGAATTGAATAACCCTTTAACTTGGTAAGCTGAATTCATTATATCAGCCAAGGAATGCACATAATGAATGAATGTAAGAGTATGCATGGTATGAGTAACATAAAAATTGGCAAGTTGAAATTGATTAAATACTTTATATTGTTTTTTGGGGCTGCCTTTGGACATGCTGACTGTAGAGGCTGAAGCAAGGCACCCTCAAGATGGAGGTAGCAGCTTCCTCTGAAATGTTGGTAACCACCTGTTAATAACTTGTGTCCAACCAGGAAGACCACAATCTACAATGTATATGTGGCTTTCCAACTACAGAAGTTATACCTTGCCACAGAATTTAAAAAGAAATGAATGTGCTCAGTTTTGTTTGGAAAAAGAAAAACTCCATAGAAGTAGGAGTGCTATAAAAATACTGGCACAGAAATCAGGTTTGTTTCTCCTTCCTTAAAACAATTCCTAAGCACTGCATTCAGCAGTATCAAATAACAAGGGAATTATATCTCTGTCCTCATTAGCACTTACTTAAAAGAGATACTGTATTATAAAAGCACATGCAGAATATGAAACTCAGTGCACTATTAAAAAACCTACGTAGAAATAAAACATGTTTCATTCTAGTCAGTACAGTAAACAATATATGGTAATTCAAGACATTAAACTTGCCAATATAAGGCACTGCCATGGTAAAAACCTTTGGGAAGGGAGAAAGTAGTTCATCACCTCTATTTTGTGTAGTGTCACTAGCTACTTCTTTCTCATGTATTATAATCAACCAACAGTACCATTCAGCTGCAGAACCAGAGCTGTCTTTGTAGACTGTAAAATAACATTCCAGTTAACAATTTCATATAATTCCTAGAAACATGACATGAATTCACTGCTTGAAGATGCATTCTATGAATATACATTTATTATTTATTCCACAGGATGGTCCGTTAGGTTACGTATATAAGTAAAACAATGTCAATTACAAACAGTTAACTTTTATTGCTTGTATGTCACACATACAGCCTACAAAGATGGGAGATTTGTCCTTCAACATGAACCTCAATGGACACAAGTGTCTTCATATTGGGAGGCCAGTTCTTTCCACATCACTCAGAATCTGCAGTGTAATAATGTGTGAAGGCAGTAGTGATACATGCCTTAACATCACCAATGTATATGGGGCACTGGCTGAAGTCCTTCACAAATCCTCAAGCAAATAAATCATTCATCAAGTCCAACAAATCTGGAAGCCATATGATATGTCCACAACAACCACACCTGTTTGTTGATGAATGTGTAGTTAAAGAATGCAAGGACTTGTAATGACTAGTGTGGCAGTGCTCCATCCTGCTGGAAAACAACCACATGCTATCCTGTTATAGTTGTAGAACAATAATCAGTTCAAAGATGTTGAGGTATGATCACACGCTGCTGTTGATTTATGTTTCACATGAACTCAAGACACACCTGTGATATGCGGTGAGTATTGCATAAAAAAGTCCACCTTTTATTAACATACATGCAACAGATGAGTCAGATACTACCCACTAGTTTTATTTCATAGTGTTTTACTATTATCCACATCCATATGAACCACCCTGTGCAACTAGTGGATTTGAATCTCTTCATGTTCAGTTTTACAATATATTACTTCAAAATGCACTCACACTCTTCATTCTTGGACAGCTTGTTAACAAAATTGTGTATGTACACACCTACAATCATTAATACAAAATAGTGATTAATCTACAGATGTTTGGAGGATGGTATGTCACGTGCACCAGCTACTAACAACATACGGCTTCAGCTACTTTTTCACCACTCAGCTATCATGAATTCATTTTCAGTTATCATTCCTGTCTAGAGCAACTATGCTAAATTAATAATATTTTACACAGATCTCCTTTTGCAGAATAGGTGAATGTATTATGACAGGCTGCTCTTGTAAGTTCTCAAATTAAATAAATATGTATGTATATATTGTTATTTATATTCTCTATTTAACAAACAGCACCGTCTTTGGTTCTTGAACTTTTAAAAGTATAGTCTGCAGTGATATGACATTTACTTCAAAAAACAATCTAGTGTTCCAGATCAAATCTCCTCACTCGAACTCTTTGTTTATAATGATATTCTTTCAGGTATCCTTTCAATGCCTTTGGAAGATGGAGTTGATTGATACCATCATAACTAGCCTTGCTACACACAACAGCTCGGCACAAATGCTGCAAGGGGAAGGGGAAGTTACGATGGAGAGGAATTGTGAGCATGGGTTCAAAAAACATGCAGCAAGATGGATCTTTATAGTGTTCAATGAGACCACAAACTGTTGGAGAGGCAAATACACCAGGATCATGTGAATCAAAGCTGAAATGATGATTCCATTGTTCAATACGAGCATGAAGTGAACGCCCATATTTACGAAAGCTAACAGAAAACAGATATTCTTCTTGTGCTGAGTCACGAAGCAGAAATGTTCCTTCTGGGCGACCCTCAAGCAATTTCTCTGCTTCATAACGGTCCATTTTACCCCAGTAAAAAGAGCAAGATGTTATTTGTAACAGATCTGGTACTAAGCAATGAACATAGTCCACCTGAGTATGGACACGTTGAATAGATGGTGAAAAACTCACGTCCAACTGGGACAATGTTGTAACGGGTGCTGAATGTATGCTCAAGTGTGTCTGGAATAATACTGTTAGGTTATTAAATGTCAATTCTGGAGGACACAGCAGCTGGATATGTTGCCTGGGACAGAAGCCTGGAGGAGGTTCAACACCTTCTGCAATTTCCCGGGCTCGTTCCTGTCTGGCTCTCTCCTCACAATCTTCATCTTCAATTGGGTAGTCTTCAGGGTTAAACTTAGACATGTCGATTAAGCGATCTGTTGGTGATAGGACTGCCACTGCTGCATTATCCTCACTGCTGCTTGTACTTGACTCACTGCCTTGGCAGGAATCTTGTCGTCTTGGTGTAGCTTCAAATACGACACCTGCACCAAGGTGGTGATCTTCTGTTCTTCGATAACTTGTGCACATACAAGATTCAAAACCCATGTTGGGTTCCGGAATGTCTGTTTCTGTCCCAACACCTCCACAACTACCTCCACCTTTCAATCGAGCACAATTAAATTTAAGCACCCAATTGTTACGCTTCTTCTTACTACCCGAACTTCCAGTTTCCTTTGATGACCTCAATGTTTTAGCACGAGACCTCTTACCATTTACAAAAGATAATGTCCTGCATGTACCACGGCGTATACCTCCCACATTCTGTTCTTCAGATCTCTTGCATGAAGGACGCACATTTTCATCTTTACATTTCTCTGTGCTGGTGAAGTCTCCTTTAGTTTTACACACACACGGGTATATAGATCCAGCTTGCTCTAACATATTTCCATTTTTTTCTTCACTCCTTGAAGCCTCAGAACAATTACTATAAATGCTCTCAAAGTGCTGATCCACACCTTCTGCATTATTACCGTTGACACTGTTGTGTGAAATGGCCAGACCTACAGTTACCTGTGAAGGATTACTGTTATCTGTTCCACTTCTGTCACTTCCACCTACGATATGTTCGCTGGAGTCATCATGATTAGTCAACACATTACTTGCAATATTTTCTCTGCCTTCCATTGCTCCAAAAAATCCATTCAAATCACTAAACCTTTGGCCCATCACAATTCCTCTTAGGAAAGGCTTCCAGTTTCCCATTTATAAAGGTGGTACACATCCATTTCATGTATTGTTCACAGACCTGAAATAAATTACAGTATTACATTCCTGTTCAAAAAAGACATAACTAAGAACCAACGATATCATAACAATTTTTGATTAACACTGTCAACAACAATTCCATCTGATTAGAAGCAGAAGCATACTGTCCACAAATATACCATTGGACTAGGGGGGGCAGAAGCATAAGGAGAGTGACTGGATCAGCAAGATGTGACATGCCCATACTATATATTTGTGAACACAAAAAGTCCAGTGTGAAGATTCATCACATGTCCTGTAGGTGTATAATTAACCTACTATGGTATGCAATAAATATTTACATGTACCTTTCTATAACATTATTTACGTCCCTCAAAGGAAATGTGCATTATATAGTCACAGGAATAATACAGTGTACGTAATATTAACGTTTCCGTACTTCGTGAGGGCATATAATATGGTGGTCTAATGTGACGAAGAAATACACTATAACCCAATGTGACTGAAACAATACTGATTACAGGAAGCGCAATGTAACGTGTTTTAATCGCCAAAATAATTACTTAATCGAATTAGTACCGATGAACCTACAAAGTAATACATGAATGTAACGTGACATAACATCAATAATGATGAAAACAATAAATGAACAAAACCTCATAGCGATATTACATGAAAATATGATCACCAACGACCAACAATCCACGAATACGGTAGCCATCTTAAGCTAAATTAAGAAGCAAGAACATGTTCGGACATGCACTGTAATAAATACATCACTGAAGTGAACAAGTAAACACTCATAACTTATTCTTTAATGTAATACACGCATTTCTACAATCAACTGACAATCTCTTCCTGCACTGAAAACAAAAATCGTCATCTACGTGTATAATTGCAAATTGCAAAACGACTTATTGCGCATTCGGTATTTATTACTCACATCCATTGCTACTTCACGAAGTAACAAAGCACCATTCTTATTACCATCTCTCCAGTAATTCTATTTCTTTTGTTACTCAACACACACTGTTCACACATCGCACAATACCTTCATTGTGCACATTATATTTCCTAACTTTATCCCCATCTGGTAATGATCAGGCTCACAGATTACTACCAGCATTATCATCCCTGGGCTTCTTAACACGGACTAGGGACAAGACTAGTTTTTTTTTTCGATAGCTTCTGTGATCACGACGTGGGGTGTGATGCCGTGTGGTTCCAAGGAAGTTGAGAAGTGTCTCTGAAATACTGGGTACCCATTTATTAATTAAACAACGCCATGTACAAAAATACGACAAATTTCAAATTAACTGCCGTGTGAATCGCAGAGCTGCGTGGCTGTCCAGCTGTGCATCTTGCTGTATGGACCATGCACGATACTCTGATAGCGGCAGAGAAGTTGGAAAATATCGGCCTCAGTAGGCACGCAGATTTTAGCTTCATGCTATTTGTATAAATTGGTATGAGCCAAACGTTCATTGTGGATTTCCAGTACCAGTTTCCTCTAAATCTGTTTTGTAGTTTTGGAAATGCAATTTGGACAGACGGAAGGACAATATTTTTCATTCACGCGCAGGATGTTTTATTTGGTTCCTTTCGTGCAACGAAAGCATAAAACCTAGGAAATTCTTCCGAAAATGGTACAGCAGTTCATAATTACAGCGACACCTGGCGCCCATAGCACAACGAATGAACGCCACAATCCTACCAGTTGTGAGCGAAGATAAAATTGAAGTGAAGAGTGGGACGACGTCGTGTGACGTGACAACATCACCAATATCGAGGGGAGGTGTCGCGCTCGGGTCAACGCTTGCTTCGACGCCGATGAAATTGATGAAATGGTCAACGTTGTCGAATCGGCACCCCGCCACAAACATGTAGTGGGCCAGGTGAAAGACGTAGTCCGCCATCCAACTGTAGAGAATAAGGAATGGCTTCACATGCTGTCGATCGTGTTCATATGTGACCCCAGGAAGCACATAAACGAAACCGATATGGTGCACGATTTGGTGGGCGGTACGCCGACCAGCAGTCACTGATGACTGCAGTGCCGGGTTCGATCCAGTCACGAAGAACATCCATTAACGTGTTAGCGGTTCTGTCCTAAACGAGAGCGAGAAATGCTTTGCCGTTCTCAAGCTCTACACCGCCAAACACCCACTGCTCTCTCAGCCTTCCTACTATTGTACTTGCGCCGACTGAACTTGCTGTCGTCGATTTCGACAGTAATTTTAGGATCGCCGATCTTCTGAGATCAGACCAGCACGTAGGCCAAACATGGCCTCCGAACGGAATTGGGCGCAATCTTTGATAGTTACGGAACCAAACTCATGTTCTTGTTAGACAGTGTGGGCAGGAAAGCGGCGAACGATGTACGTGACAGGCAAAACCGCAGTGAAATTGAAGAATGTGTATAAAGGCGTAAAAAACTAGGAACGCAACACCGTTTACACTACTCACGGAAAAGAGAAATGATAACTACGCCCCTCGCCAAGATGACGAATTGTAGCGCGAACCCCGAAGGGAAAGGACGAATCGCTAGGAATGTTTCAAAAGGCTAACCGTTGTCCGTCTCGTTAGAGGAAGAGCAGTGAAACGGGGAGGTTATGTAGCACAAAATACGTAGGAGAACAATGAGAGTGAAAGACAATATGATTAACTAGGAATAACCCGAATAACTAACTAAAGTCAGTATGGGCAATGTCCGAAGTTAGCAATAGAAGGAAGAAGAGGAATGGTAAGAAAGACTAACCTTAGTTAATATAGTAATGTGCACTCGGTGGAATGGTGTGAAGTGTGGGGATGATAGGAATAGTACGAACGATTGACCGTCGTCTCTGTCGTCATGAGCATGGGGAGGAACGCAACGAATAGTACCAAAGATTAACCTTAGTCTCAATAGTAATGTGCATTGACAGGTATGGAAGGAAGTGTGAGAACGCTAGCAATATCTCGAAAGACTTAACTGTCGTCTCTCTCGTCATGTGCCTTGGATGGAATGGCGCGAGTAGAAGTAATATACTTTTGGTGGCTTGATGGTGGGCGGGGAAACAGCAGCGCTACATCCGGCAGACATGCGTTAATACGGTCGAAAGGCAACAGTGCTTTACACGGCAGATGGGAAGAACTAACGTACCATATGCTGAGAGAGGGCCAATACTTGTACGTTTGGTTGGTTAAAGAAAAGCAGACGTTAAAAAAATTTATTACAAAAACATTTTAGAAAGCGTACTATCAAATTGTTCATCGGCTTTTATGCACTTAGGTTACTTTTACTGGTGCCCAGAGATTAAAGTAGATACCCTATTGCCAACCAACTACTATGCTGCAAATCTGCAAATGTTTAATCACTGTAAATATTCACGTACACAACTCAAAATATTCATAATTGATGTAGATTTGGGCTTTTGACGAAGGACAGACTTCTTCTCTCGTTGTAAAGGGCACCCAAAGACTAATCATGTAAATTTCAAACCTAAGCCAGTACCAGGTCATAAGCCATACGGGAAGCTTGACACCAAAAGTGGTTGGGTGATTGATTGCCGCCGTAACGTGACTCTTGAATGTGACGAACTGCATGCAGTGTCATCAGTCGGCTGACGGTCATATGATTATTATGTCTCGTGTGTTATACCACGAATATCATGGTATCCCTTCACTTACATCGTATAATTACATGAAGTTTTGGATATGCATGCCGTCATTGTAGGAATTTGTGAGGAAGTAGGTTGCACAGTTGGCTTGCGGCAGTCGTATGTATTGCCAAGATTAAATACGGATATTTAAGTAACATTGTGTGCCTCATTGTTCAATAGGTTTGTCTTGTAGTATTCAGTACAAAAGTATGCGATAGACATGGATTCATGTGCCAAGGATTCCCAAATTCTGGGTATGTACTTGTATAAGTGTGCGTGTAGCTTTTGTTTGCGTAACGGATTTCCAGTAGTTTGTTATTTTGTAACGACTCGTCGTACCTGTAGTTAACGTGAAGCGTAGCTTTGTATGTTCAAGATTAGGTAACTGTTAATGAGTGACAGATTGGATATAAACTTCATACTCCATTCGCCAAGTACTGCCATCGCAATAATTTTGTAATATATTCAAGGTTTATTTCGTAGTGCATAGTCTTCCTTACATTTTGAAGTTATGAGACATTATAAGACACACACACGTCACAAATTTGAGTTAGACTGCCTGTGGTTTGCTGCATTTCCTGCAAGACAAAATTAAGTCCTGTAATCTAATGGTATTACTTGGTTCTATTTGCACTATGTACAAACTGACTTCCGAGATGATGGGAAGGTTAAGGAAGGTTAAATAGGTTAAGTTTTAGATTGGCTTGTGCTAGAACCTACATTGATTCACCTCAGGCTATAGGACTGTCGCGTAACATCATTACAGTTCTGCTTGCTACATTTGAAATAATCTGGGAAAGTATTGTTATACAAGGCAGAATCTGGGAAGTAGGTTAGATCTTTCAGATAGGTCAAAAGAACACATACTGCTGTAGAGAAGACAACGTCTTCCAGTGTGTAACATGACTCTATTCTAAAAGGGATCTTATTTTTCCGGCATAAAGTTATATAACCACCCACCACCGAGAATAAAAAGTCTCTCAAATGAGATAAAGTTATTTAAACCTGCCTTATTTAAACTCATTTTATTCAGTTGATGAGTATCTTGAACATAGTTACAATTAAGAATCACGGTTTTTGAATAATAAACAACTAAATTGAAATTATAATTGTAAAGAACATTATTACATGTTGTATACTTGAAATCTATTCTCAAGCAGTGATAAGAATGATTATATTATATTTCTGATGTATGATAATGGGTTGTTTTGTGCTAGATATATTAACAAATATGACAATTTCTATATCCTAATGGTTATTGTAACCTAATATGGATCTATGGAATGTGAAAATAAATAAACACATTACTGGTGTTTTCACCAGCAGCTGAAAGGGTGTGTTGTTTTGCATGCAACTTTTTTTTTTTTGGTCACCGTGTCACCTTTTGTAGAAATAAGCTTGTCTGATTGGAAAAAGACTGAAGAGAAAACTAACAGCTATGAGAATAGTGCTCAGAATTGGCAGTGAGTGGTTCAACTGAATAATAATAGCAAACAGGAAACTATCTCTTGTTAGGAATATGGATGAGCAGTACAAGCAAGAAGTGAAGTATGGTCAGAATGGCTGGCAAACAGTGGTGTCCATAATTGCTTTTTGGCAGACTTTGTATGGCAACAATGACATTTTTGGGTGTCCTACAAACAGACGTTTTCTGCATGCTGGAAATTATTTCCTACTTTGATCCATTCCTCAAAGAGCACCTTCAGAAACATGGAAACAGGAAAAGCCATGCCTTCTGCCTTCATTATTTGTTTACTGCAGTTTGTGATGAATTGATTCTTTCAGTGACAGGATATCGTAAAACATGTTCGTACATAACTAATAGCTGTTGCAACACCAGATATGCCATGTGTTGATGAGCTCAGGGAAGCACACATCCAGGGTCCAGGTCGCTGTGGAAAATAAATTTTTATGGTGGCGCCTAAAATTTCTGGGTCCTTATTATCGAACTTGCTGCATGTCACCCGTATGGTACCTAGAAGTTTGAGGTGGCTCCTACAGTTTTGGAAAATTTGTGCACCCCTAGATTGGTTGCTACTGTGTCTATGTTGCAGCTTCTGAGAAAACGTTCATAAAAGATATTTATGGGTTTGACACCATCAGTGATTGTTCTGGACAACATATTTATACTAGTGTGAATTATTTTTTATGGCAGGAAGGACTGACGACTGTTGAGGCACAACCTACGTTCAGAGGTGTACAAGTACATACATAAGTGAAAATGCTTTAGCCTTTCCATGTATTTTGCACTGGACATTTATATAATTTAGTAGGAATGAGGGGAGTGGAATGCCATCCTGAAACAGTCAACTTTTTCACCTGTTTACTGTCACTGTACGTGGTTTGCTCGGTATTTTTTGTAGACGACTTCATTCATTTGGTAGCTAGTTGTATGACATGTCCTTAGCCTCTACCAAAGTGAGTTGTCCACAGAATGTGATCAAGTGCTTCCTTTTTCAATTTCCTGTATCCTCTGTTTTCCTTAAGTTTATCCAGTAGCTTTGAACATCTTCTTTCTCATCTTCCAGTCACTCCTGTCCTTTTCTCTATCTTTCCTTCAAGAACATGTTTTCAAAGGCAGTTCCTGTGCAAGGTGTGACCAATCCAATTAGCTTTCCTTCTATCTCTTTGTGGGATATACCTGTCCTCCTTGACTCTTTGTAATACTCCATCATTTCTCACATGATCAGTATAACTGATCTTCTCCATCCTTCTCCAGCACCACATTTCTGATCTACGTTCTGAAATGTCCAGGTTTCAGCACCATACAAAGCTATGCTGCAAATGTAGCATCTTACTCGTTTCTTCCTTGAATTTTAGTCAATTTTGCTGGTCGAGGGAACCATCTTTGTGTTGAACACTGTTGTTTTTATATATATTTGTTAACTGCAATTGGGTTGACACCTGGTGGCAGTAGTACAGTACACATTTACACACAAACAATACACAGAACAACACAATGAAACAGAATACCTAGAACAGAACATACATAACAATAAGAATACATAATTTACAAAATTAAATGGAAGCGTACAAAACATACAGCCATATATACAATGATACACAATAGAACCACAAGAATATGAAAGAATGTGATAAATAAAACAGCCATATAAACAGCAAACTTCATATGATCTGTATATCTTCTAATAATGATAGACACCCTGTTCCTAAGACCTTCACTCCACTTCACCCAAATCCACTTCACTACACTTGTCAACACTTCACTTTTTCCCATTTAAACTTCACCCAACTATACTTCACTACCCCCTCATTTGGCTTAGCCCCATTTAAATTTCCTACTGCTCTGTTTCACCCCAAATCACTACACTTCACCTCACTTCACTTTACTGAACTTTTACATGATTTTCGCCACACTTCTATTCCTTTTTCTTCACCTCGTTTATAATTGCTTTCCTAACTCCCTTTTTTCAAGTTTTTCAAGTTTTGTATTTTTATAGTTATTAATAGTAATTAGAAATTATGTTTTTGAGAACTCATATCCACCCAGATGAGTGGCAGTTCTCACCAGTGAATGTGTACCAACTGTTGGAGAGATTTGTGTTGTAGCAGATATTGCTCAGAAATATGTTGTGGCTGCATTGTATTTATTATTTTAGATTGCTTGTACGTATTATAATGTATTGTATATTGACGGAGTTAAATGGAATTGACATGTTCTATATCCTGTGGGCCATAACCCGCTTCTGGATCATACGAACAGAAATAAATTGAATTGAATCGAATAAAACGGCACGTATACACACACACACACACACACACACACACACACACACACACACACACACACACACATGTATAAGACACTGTTTTTTTATGCTTTTCAGTGATTGTTGGTACTCTTATTGAAGCAGCTGGTGACAGAAATCATGCGGTGCGTGAGGTTGTTGCCACTTCCTTACGGAGGATTGCAAAGAGACACGCAAATCTTGTGCTGAAAAATATGTATATGTATCGAATGAGAAATCTCAAGGTAAAGAATGTGTTGGTATGGCAGCTTCATTTTCTCTGTCATGCAGTAAGTTTAGCAGCAAATGATTTGCCTTGTAAGGATTTGTGCATGTATATTACAGAACGCTAGGCTGGGTGAGAACCAGCAAGTCCATGTCCAATCAGTATTTTCAACATCTTGATAGAATGTTGTTAGATCATGACTTTTAAATTTGTAAATAAGAGGGAAAGAACTTCGGGACCATTCTGAATCCATTGGTTGAAATTAGTGTTTTTTTCAATGTTCTTTGGTATTTGAGGGACTGGTTTGTATTATGGTGCTCATATATTTGAGCCTTTCATCATACACTGACATGATATTATCTACAACCAAACTTCTTGCAAAATTAATTTCTTATTTACATATGTACTGGTTACATTGTAGATAAGTTTCTTATAATATGGTAACAAACACTCTGATGCTTAGAACTCTATTCTGGCTTTGATGCATGCATAGCACATGGGTAGTAGATTGTGCACATCAGACTCCATGTAGTTGCCATGGACATTTAAACATTTGTCCCACCATGGCACAAAGGTTTGTATCACAGCATACAAGAAATTGGTGGAGATGGAAATCACTGGACGTAAAATTGGTACTGTGGGGAGGGCGGTCCCTCACCTCCCAGCCACAGCACCATAAGCAGTCCAGGTCCAGATGTCATTGTGGGGCCCAGCAACTTCCATATTTTTGGACACCTCAGGAAGAACCTGGCTGGCAGGTAGTTTGCTGCAGATGCCATCATGAAGCAAGCTGTCACCTTCTGCCTGCAGGTGCATGATGACAATTTCTTTTATGCTGGAAAACAGGCCTTGGTGGTATGGTGGGACAGACGCTTACATGTTGCTGGTGAATAGGTGAAGGTGTGATGCGGTTAATGTGCTACCCATGAGTAATGTGTACACTGAAGCCAGCATAAAGTTCATGGTGACAGGGTGCTTGTTACCATATTTTTGGAAAATCTCTGCATACTGTAGATGAAGCTGTGTTAAACTAATCGGAACCAGTCAAACTATCACTGTATTTGGATTTTTTGGAAAAATGTAAATTGTGTGTGAATGTGTGGTTGGATATTTGTTTTAACTGGATTAGTGCAATATGAATGTCTCTCGTGAATGATAGTATGTTGTAATATTTTGAGAACAGCTAAAATACGAGCAGGTCACTAGGGAGCCATATTTTATTTAATTTTGTCACCCTTGTGAACAAAACTTGGTAGTAATTTCAAAACTGGAATATAAGTAATCAAATTATTGTACTCATTTGTCTGCTTACCAAATTTTTTTTTGGGGG
>Ga0268261_10000918_pt1 | contig 19621 bp, 15 predicted proteins | sample TergutNc150P1_FD_190353 | JGI IMG/M metagenome (GOLD analysis project Ga0268261, IMG submission 190353) | Nasutitermes corniger P1 segment gut microbial community from laboratory colony in Florida, USA - Nc150 P1 (SPAdes) (version 2) | ecosystem: Host-associated > Arthropoda: Insects >...
CCCCCCCCCATCGCCCGAAGGCGCAGCCGACGGAGCCGTCCGCCGAGCAGGAGAGTTTGGGACCTGGCGGCAACCACGTTGTCCGTGGGGGCCGTGTCGTAAAGGCTGTAACTCCACCCTCTCCTAACCCCACTCCCAGTCCAGTCACTCCGAGTCCTACTCGGGACGAAGTGGCGATCACCAGGACGAAGGGCAAGACTGCACAGACAGCGCTCAAAGTCACGGTAGGCTCCATACAGGCCCAAGTTACTAAAACAGACAAACACCCGAAGCTTAGACAGCCTTCGCAAACCAATCCCAAGGAACTGATAGCCCCCACCCAACCCAACCAGTCAAACATCGATGAGGCCTCCGACCAACTTGACAATCTCGCCCTCAAGGCATGGGTGGAGCTCACTCGCAGACTCCTCACATCAATCGCAACCCTCCGCTCTGGGTCAGCTCCCACGCGGGCTGTGCTCAAAATCGTCGTCCTATTTGTAGCCGAATATGGCAGCACGGCCTAAACGAAGTGAACTAAAGCCTTGCGGTTGACCTGCTGGAATGCTGACGGTGTCCGCGGCACAAAGTAGGAAATGGATCACTTCCTTAAACACAGTATCGCTATATACCTGTTGCCCGAAACACCTCCGGTCAGGGGATGTCTTCCGGCTGATAAACTATGTTTGTCACCGCAATGACCGGTTCATTCAAGTAGGCGGAACAGCAATACTGGTCCGTCGCGCTATAGAGCATCACGCTGTACCTGTCCAAGGCCTGCAGCACCTGGAAACTACCGCTATCCAGGTCATGCTGGCTAGAAAACCGGTGAAAATCCTGGCGGCTTACCTGTCACCCACCCGTCCCCTAATTGCCTCGGACCTGTCTGCCTGCGTTGGCGGCGGTCTTCCCAACCTCATGCTTGGCGACCTCAATGCCAAGCATGTGCAGTGGAATTCTAGGCTAATCACGAAAAGAGGAAGACTTGCATGATTATGCTGATAAGTCATGCCTCATCCACGGGCCGAACACCCCCACCACTGTACCTTATACCCCTCTGCCTCCCCTGATGTCCTAGACATCGTAATCATGAGTGACCTGGTTTTCCCAGTGCATCTGACCACGTGCTCCGCACTGAGCTCGAATCACTTACCCATATTAATCGACACGCAGTGTCGATCCTCATTTCTTAGCCCACCTGACCGCCCGGATTTGAGGACCGACTGGCCCAAATTCCAGGCCTGCCTGGAAACTGGACTGCCACCCAACCCTGACCTCCCGAATGAGGGGCTACCGACGCGTGTGTCAAAAACTGACAAGCGTTTTCTCCAAAGCGCTGGCAGATTCCACTCCCAAGTGTCGCCCACGTGCTGCCCCACGGCCCCCATTACCGAATGACCATTACCCATATCCAGGATGAAATACGCCTGAAGAACCGGTTATGGTGGCAATGGCAAATCACAAGGGACCCTGCTTTAAAAGCTTAGGTCAACCGCCCGCAGGGATCGGTGACCAACCAGCTTAACGAGTGGAGGAACGACCAGTGGAGCAAAACGCTGGAAAACCTTGATCCAGAAGACCAGTCGCTGTGGAAGATGACTAGACGGGTGATGAGAATCCCCACTCCATCACCTACCCTGGTTACACCGGGTGGCCTAGCTCTCTCGGACTCCGAGACAGCCGAAGCACTTGGCGACAGTCTGGAAGCACTATTTCAGCCCGTGAACGATCCTTCCGCCCCGGCAGTAATTGAGGTGGTTAACAAGGCTATGCGGGCATACTCTTTTGCGCCCGCAAGTCAGCCCAAGCTAATCAACCCCACGGAAGTTCAAGACGCCATTCGGAGTCTCAAGGTCGGCAAGGCACCAGGCCCAGACGGTACTCCCAACAGGGCTTACAAGCATCTTGCACTAAGTATCGTGTCCCTTTTAGTCGTGTTATTTAACGCGATTCTCCGAACGCGGTACTTCCCGGTGGCTTGGAAGCACGCACGCGTGTTCTCAATCCTGAAACCTAGGAAAGACCGGGCGCTGCCCTCATCTTATCGACCCATAAGTCTACTTGACACGATAAGCAAACTGTTCGATAAAATCCTGCTCTCCAGGATTCTCTACGAAGTGAGCGGATGCGAATTACTGCGCGATGAGCAGTTTGGGTTCAGACCCAAACACAGCACGGCGCTGCAGCTCGCCCGCCGTGTGGAAAGAGTATCCAGGAACCTTTGCGAGAGGAGACTAACAGGAGCAGTTTTACTTGGTGTGACTAAGGTCTTCGATACCGCATGGGTCGAAGGCCACCTCTACAAACTCACAATCGTGAATTTCCCCTCGCACCTAGTCAAAACCATATCCTCATACCTGAATGGACGCACGTTAGAAGCGACCTCCCAAACGGCCACATCCACTAGTCGCATGCGAGCTGGCGTAGCTCAGGGTGGAATTATCTCGCCCGTACTATTCAAGCCTGTATGTGAACGATATGCACTCGCCTTCCCGCCACGTCGAGCTGGCTCTCTATACGGACGACACAGCCATCATAGCCACATCTCGTCAACCAGCGCTCCTCGTCAAATACCTGGAGACTTACTTCAGCAACACGGAACGGTGGCTGAGTGCATGAAGGATCGCCATCAATGTCTCGAAGAGCTCCGCGATTATCTTCACCAAGGCCGGTAGGCGCATACCCAACCCCCGAGAGTACAGCTCTTCGGGGAGCCTATCTAAAGGATCGAAGACGCCCGTTATCTTGGGGTAACCCTTGATAAACGGCTCAACTGGACGAAGCATATCGACCAGGTGAGAAAGAAAGAGGCACAGACTGGGAACGCTTGGATCTCACCTGAATAAAAATGCGGTCTCTCCATCAGCAATGGTGTTCTGCTGTATAAGCAGCCCATCTGTTCCACGATGGACTATGCATGTCCCGTTTGGAGGGCAGCCGCTCGCCCCATATCAAGAAACAGAAACTGAACGTACTGCAGTCCAAGTGTCTTCTCATTGCTACCAATGCACCCCGGTACATTGGTAACAGGCAAATTCACGACGATTTGGGAGTCCCCTACTTCTCCGACCATATCAGATCCCTACCTGAGAGATTCGACTGGAAATGAGCTTATGTGGGGAACCGTTGGTTGAGAAGCTTGGCACACTCGCTGACCAAGTATCGACCTGCGTCCCCTTATAGGGGGAATTCAGGATCGACAGCTCGTCATGGTTACCCTGAGATTTTCCGTGATCTTCCTCAGTCGTAAGGCAAATGCCAGGGTATAAATTGCAAAGTCGGGGCACGGCCCGCACCCCTCCCAAACAATGCGTTAATCCTTAGGCGGTTAGTCTATCGTTTAGTTTGACCACTCTGGGTTCGAATCCCAGATGCCTTCCAACCAAAGTTCCCTCTCCCCCAAGAAACCCATTTTGATCTTAGTATTATCGCGTCGAAATTTTTAACCGCGACCGGAAATCGTTAGCGTAAGCACAAACCCTGTCAGTTTTAGGTGCGTTATCGAGCCAAGCGATGAGGTTAACACAGGAATGGCTATACAGACGGAGGGGTACCACTGCGCCATTCGTGCTCCAATCTTTCCCTCACCAAAACCAGTGTCGCTTCGGTCCGTACTTCAGGTATTCGGTTATCCGTATTCCGTTTTCATTCCGTTTTCTCGTGTCTCCGCCTTTTCCATGATACACCCACAATGCATCACGCATCCTCTTTACCACTTGCAGTTACAGCGGGAAAGTGGTACGTACAGCGGGGGTGTTAGTAACGTCGTAAGCAAATCAACAAAACATCTCCTTTTCTTCAGTTATTCTTTGTGCAAAAAATGGTGGGTAATATTAGTGCTGTATTCACTGAGTACGAAGAGCGTGTGCGGAGATTGCAGAAGGTACCCAGATTTTCACACGGACGACGAATGGTAAGGTCGGATGGTGCTCCAAACAGGACCTTTTTCCACAGTTTATTCAATGACCATGCTATGGCCAATGAATTTCTACAGGATATCGGCTTGATTCGGAGAACGATGCAGTGTAACTCCTGTGGTCGAGATATGACGTGGTCTGAACGTCCAGATGTTCATGACGGATTTAATTGGCGATGTCAAAGGAGGGCTGCTGGGGCCAGGTCAGTCTGCCACGTACCACTCATCACACGTTCCCCTGTGATCATCTTTAGATTAGTTTTAAACTAGCTTCTTTAATACCACGTTACACTGTCCGCGCGTTACTCTGCGGTCATTTTTTTCCTTTCCAGTTTCGAGCCCCTTTCTTTCCAATACCACGTTCCCACATTCAAACCCTACCTACAATTCCTTGCGCCGCACAAAGACGCCCTTCCCTCCCCACTGTCCTCTCCTTCCCCTTCATCCATGTGACGGCACACAACCAGCGCAACAGCTACCCGAGCCAGCTACACTTCCGTGGCGAGAAAACACGCAAATATGGCTGCTTCGGGTGGATGTTGCGCTGGCGGCCATCTTGGAGCACGAATGCTGCAGTCGCTCCGACGTGCGTTTCGCGCAAGTCTCCGCCCTCGGTTAGATCTTTGGTTGGTTGGGTCAGTTCAGTCGAGTATTGGCAGTCGAGGTGTGCGGATCAGCAAGCAGCGATTGTATTATCTTTAAGCGAGTACGTTGTTCACAGCTAGAAAATGTCGCTATAAGGCGGGTAGAACGGAATGGTGTGTGTGAAATAGTTTCTGTGTATAAATTCATGAAAACTGAATCTGAGGTGGGTATCACAAACCCTCTTTCAAAAGTGCAGGAGTGGCTGAAGCAACACGTGTTGGCGGAAGAACTTTATGTAGGGTATTGAAAGGTGAAAATGTGGAAACTGGTGTCAATGGCATTTTCAAATCCGCGCAAACTCAGACCAGAAGTTTGCACTGAAAGTATCTTAGATATTTTCCATGAGGCCGTTGAGAATAGTTCATAATTTTTACCTCACTGAGAAACAGCGACAAACTCTGAAAGCAATCCGCAGCAAAATGTGCGAATCCACTGGTAACAGAGGCGGTGTATCGTCAATGAGATTGCTACTGATAAAAATGGGATTTAGATAAGTTTAATTTTCCGAATAGGTGTGCGTTATGAATACTGGCACTCTGCCAAGATTCCCTGTGTAGTGAATTCAGCATTTTTTCTTTGTTGAAATGTAAAGTGGTTTAGGTAATTTTGATGGCTAGTGTACGAGCGCCAGACTTCCCTTTTTGTTCACATGAGTGAGTTTTAGAAATGATTGTCAGCATTTTGCATTAAGTTACGTTGCGCGAACCGCTAGCCCAGCTTCAGCGGGTGGGATAAGCCGGGAGACGCTGTCAGCCCTAGGGAGGGGTCCAGCGAAGGTGTTAAAAGCTTTTGTAATGCTTTGTGCGAGTGCTCTGACGCCCCAGCCTTGGTAGAATCAACATGTTCGAGTTGTGTGCACTTCAGTGCCATGAGATAATTTTGATATAGTGCAAGTAACTTTAAACAATGAAAAATGTGTTTGATATTCATTGTAACGGGTAGGTTGTTTGCAGTGAGAATGTAATGAGTTACCGAGGGGAATAATAACTTTGAGTAGACTAATTTGCATTAGATTCAAAATTGCAGCGTCGTATTGTATGACAAAGGCGATACAACTATTTTATAGCTTGCGAACAAAGAACAAACTTCAGAGTAAACTAAATAATATGGGAAGTACTGGCTACATAATTCACTGATTGTTGTAATGAGTAGGAAGATTGTGATGAATTAGTGTTGTGAATTTAACCAGTTGAATTTAGTTTGTATTATGTTTTAGAATAATATAAATTGTTAGAGTGAATTGTCATTTTCTTCTATTGGCGTCAATATCGTCGATCTTTCATGTGGTTTACAAGGGATAATATTAAAAAGTACGGTGGCAGCGAACACAATACAGCCTCCCACCCCATTCTAGGACGCTACCCCTAAAATAACAGTGGCCAGTCTAAGCCGGCCACTACACCCGCATATTCAGAACTTTAGTTACATGTTGCGTTTAAATAATCATGCAGCAGTTTTGGAATATTTTATATTGTAGGTGGAAGAAGACTTCTGATAACCGAAAGTTGATCGTGGAAAGACACGATATCCGGTCACTCAGTCAAGTACCTGCGTGTTATCAAAGCATATAGGGAAGAAGAAAGACGAGTTGTGTATGCAGATGAAACTTATATACACAGTTCACATACATCCTATGCGTGGGCTGACGGGTCGGGAGCAGGATTGGAAGCTCCTATTTCCAAAGGACGACGTCTCACTATCGTCCGTGCTGATAACAGCACATTAAATTCACTGTACTAAACACAAATCTCACTGTTCAAATTACGGTTTCTTCATTTTAAATAAATCGGAATCTTTTTCAGATGAAGGGCGAGGTTTCATACCCAGTGCTCTTAATATTCCGATCTGGTTCAAAAAGTGATTACCATGACAGGAACCACGCGAATAATAAGAAATGGCTGCAGGAGACGCTCATGCCAAATTTGGAGTCCAAATCAGTTATTGTGCGTCTAACCACAATGTACAGCTCAACCGGCACCCAACCAGCAATGCCAGAAAAGGTGAACTGATGTTCTGGTTAGATAAGCATGGCATACGGTACAGCTTCGACATGACAAAAACAGAACAGTACGATCTCACAAAAATGCATAAACCGCAATATGAGACTTGACTTTTGCAACAGATTGTTTGCTCGCCGATTATGGACACAGTGATCGGACTACCCCCCTACCATCCTAATTTAAACACCACAGAAACAAATTTGGGGTATCGTAAAGACCAGAATAACTACAAAAAATGTTACTTTTAAGTTGCAAGATGTTCGCAACTGGCAGAATAGAATTCTGCCGCAATGGAAGAGTGGGCTGCTGTTGGCAGACATGTTAAAGCTGTGGAAGAGTGGGCTGCTGTTGGCAGACATGTTAAAGCTGTGGAAGAGTGGGCTGCTGTTGGCAGACATGTTAAAGCTGTGGAAGACGAGTACATGAGTAGAGCACGAGATGGGCAGCGTCATGAAAAGAATCACAATCGACGCTGATGATGATATGTCAGAATCTGCAGTTCGTTGTGACGAGAAAGATGATATACAAGGAGTTGTACCAATCGTCAGTGACAGTGAAATGAAGTGGGTAGTGAAGTGAGTTAGTGAAATGTGTTACGGTGAAGTTTTGTAGATAAAATAGAGTTTCGGTGCAGTTCTTTTAGATAAAAGTGCCACTGACCGTATACTGAGGATACTTGATTATATTGTGACTTTTATTTGGGTATATCTTTTACAGTGTTTGTTTTCATTTGTACTGTTTTGTAATGTGTGTGTATGTGTGGGATTTGTAATGTGTTTTGGTAATATGTACACTAGCACTCTTCGGCAACCCTGAGGGTTTTCCGTGCTTTTCCTCACTTGTAAAGCAAATGCCTGGGTAGAACTCGCAAAGACGGGGCGCGGCCCGCACTCTTCCCAATTAATTATTTGTGTCGTTCGGTTGCTATGTTTTCTATGTTATTTGTATTGTTATTTGTATTTGTGTGTAAATGTGTACTGTACTACTGCCACCGGGTGTCAACCAAATTGCAGTTGACCAATATATCATAATACTGGAAACAACTGAACTCACTGTATAAATAGTATATTGTGTTACATGGAAAGAGTCATGTTGAAACTGTCTAATTTTACTTCTTAATTCACGACTTGCCATGCTGCTATGCAGCTTATCCTGTTTTTATTATTGGTAGTAATGCTGGATAGACCATGTTCCGAGGCAGAGTGGCAGAGTACTGGCTACCCACTCAATTCGCCTGTTTCCCCTTCAACTCCCCTCCCGTGCGTCTGCATGTGCCATTTTCTTCAAATGCACTGTACATGTCTGGGCGACAGTGAGATCAGGTGTATTGTAAATGTTAATTTTCTAAAATTTTAACGCATGATTAATATGGTACAGATATGGTGGACACGTGTGCTGAACGAAGTGCAAACGAAGTAACCTAACACGAGCGGGAAGTAAGATGGCGGAAGAAGCTGGCAACGAGTTGGTAGCGGTCGCATGTCAACACAACCCTTCAACGTGGAATGACAGACAATGCTCGTCATAGCCAAACATCACCTGTCGTGGAGTGACAAGCAGTGCTCGTCATGCTGCACGCTCTCGCTCATTCGACTCTTTCGACAACATAAACAGAAAGTGTAATCGGACTGCTTCGTGCGCGTTCGTGAAAGAGCTGGTTCTCTTACGGTGTGGGAGACAGTTCCTAGAAATTATTTCATTTTTCTTTCCACTCGAAATCTGGGTTTTCTTTTTGCAGTCTGTAATTGCACACGCGGCTTTATGTATCTAACAAGGAAATGAAACATGAAACTAATATTATCCCTATCATCACGTAGCTGAGGTTTGTAGCTTTGAAATGGTGTATGACACCACCTTCATATATCAACAAACTGTTTCTTCACCGCTGATGTAGCGTTTTGTTTTCGTTTGAAGCAGCAGTCTGCTGCAGTGATGGCGTCAAGAAGAAAGTGTCTGTCTGAGGATGAGATTGAACAAAGTTTGCTAGAGGGACATACAGCATCCGATCAAAGTAGCTGTAGTGACGATGCTGACTTAAGTGGCACGGATCATTTGACTGTAAGCGAGGTAATTGTTTCGAAATGTAGTCATAATTAAGGTGACGATGTGGAATTTGTTACTGCGGCCAGCGCGCCTTATGCTGGGGTATTAGAATTAACATCACGATTCATACAGGTATCCTATACCTATGAGCATTGTAAAACGTCTCCTCAAAAGCGGGCTTCATAGAGGAGAACGATGTGGGAACATCCCACATGATGAGCCATTTTCATGCAACTTCAACAAGAATCAAGCGGTAGTCGTTCGCCCTACCACTGCTACAAGCTCTGCCTACCAACAAATCAAACAGTAGGCAGATCAGCAATAGCGCTGGATAAAAACCGGCCTGTCCAGGCTCCAGACGTCTAACTTTAAATTCAAAGATGAACATTCTGGGTTCAAAGGCCAGAAAGCCTTCCAGCCCAAGTTATGCCCCACGCACAAGGGCTATAGCTTGTTGAGCAATAGTCCAGTTTACCCACGTCGAGGTCTTCAACCGCGACCGGAAATCGGCGTAGGCGCCATCAGTTATAGTTAAGGTGTCAGTTATTGAGCCCAGCGATGCGGTAAAGTAGTGTAGTGAATAAATTAGCATTTTTTTTGTTATTGGACTTTTGTAAAGTGGTTTAGTAAATTTTGGGGGTTTTTGTACAAGCGCCAAACTTCTCTTGGTGCTCATGCGGCAAGCAGTGAGAAGTGTTGGTCAGCATTTTGGTGTGTGAGAAACGCTAGTTCAGCCTTAGTAGCGTGGGTACGCCAAGTGTCCAGGGTGTGACTAAGCGGGGATTTAAAAAGCTTTGGTGACGCTTTGCACGTTGCACTATGGCTCAGGCATAGCTACCAACACGACGAAGTGCCAGGCACCTCTGTGCAAAGAAATACCATAACGAAATGTGCAAGTAACTTTTAATCAGTGATAATTGGTGTAATATTAACTTTACAGGTAGGTGGTTGCAGTGAGAATATAATACAAGCAACAAAGGGGGAAATTAATACTTCATGAAAATTATTTTGACTTAGATTCAAAATTATAGCGTTGTAATGTACAATAACAAAGGAGATACAACTTTGCTATAACCGGAGAACAAAGAACAAGTGTGATGTATAACTACTTCGTAAGCTAATCCACCCAAAGAAGTACTGGTGTACGTAATTCACTAAAAAACCTCTAACAAACCATATCAAAGGGAAGGAATTAAGTGTTACAAATTTACTGTTGAATTCATGTTTGTATTATAGCATAAGTTGTTTAAGTGAATTACCATTTTCTTCAAATGAGTTAAATAACGTCGATCATTGTGACTAATCAGGGATATTACTGAAAGTAATGGTGGCACCGAATTCATAAACCGCCCTCCATATTTTAGGACGCTACCCCTAAAATAAAAAGTGGTCTATTTAAACTAGCCACTACAGCTCGGAGGCAGCATTGAGATCCCCTCATTCCAGGGTCACGCTACCAGATTAAGTAGGACTAGCTAACTAGCCACACTTCCAGCCGAAGTTATGCCCCACGCACAAGGCCTATAGCCTCTTGAGCAATGGTCCAGTTTGCCCACGTCGAGGTCTTCAACCGCGACCGGAAATCGGCGTAGGCGCAATCAGTTATAATTAAGGTGTCAGTTATTAAGCCCAGCGATGCGGTAAAGTAGGAATGGCTAAGCAGATCTTTGGCTGATTGACTGGCGGTCCAGACGGCATTCACTGCTCAGCAGAAAGTGTACATGTTCTGGCAATACACAACTTACTGTTCGGCACCTAACAGAAGTGGATGCATCAGCTGACATCCACCCACGAGTGAACTCGCACCACCCCGGTGAAGGTTCAAAGGAACCCTGGAAACAAAGACTTGTGGCACCACAAGCGGCTGCGGAGTGCGTTTCATGTGACAGATGGCAGAAAAAATATGTTATGTGCAAGGTGAATCACATACGAGTCATGTGAAAACTGAGTGACGCGCAATACGGGTGTGGTGTCGTGTGCGGGCAAACGCAGTTGAAAGTTTTTAAAAGAAGTTTCCGTTAAAAGTTTAGTACAAGGTAAGACGATTTTATCGTTCCTGAAAGTGTGGTGATTAGTATGAATGGCGTAGAATGTGCGAAAATAACTTACGTCAACCAGTTGCTAATTTTTATTTCATCGTTCAAGGTGCATGATAACTATTTGGTTTCATATTACCAACAATTCGATTCGCAAGTTTTAGGACTGTTGTAAATAACTAGAGCGATCTACCGGCCAAACCACTAAGTACTATCAACCAATATCAGTTCACGCACAGAGTTCCGTTTGCTTAGCTTCGACAGTGTAGGCGTTTTAACTTGTAAAGAGGCTTTATACGTCATGGATGCCGGACATGAAAAATGTTGCCATAAAATCATGATTCAAAGCCGGTCTATCTGCGACAGTAACACTAATATTGGTGCAAAAGGCTTATGGGAATGAGGCCCTATACCGATCAAACGTTTTTAGTGTAGTGCCCACGGGTTACGAATATAACTCCTGATAATTCTTACCTAATGGACACTATGTTATCACTGTCGTTGATTTATCTGATATTAATTTGCTGCCACCAGTCCAACATTGGACATTAAACAATGAATCAACCTTGCTAGTGTCCCTTATTACAAGTTATATACACGGACAAATTAAGGATAATTTATAACGCAACCCAATAAAATAGAAAGTATTCAATAAGGGTAATCTGTATATATAAGTAATAATATTGTAAAGAAATAAATTCAATATAGTTGGTTACATTCAGTGATAAGTACACGAATTTAGTTGCAGACAATTTGTTATTGATTATTAAATTGCCTCTATTCTTTATATAAGAGTACACGTGAATTTAGAATTTATATACGCGAATTTAATTTGGAAACTGCTCGACTCGGGTAAGGAATAATTTAGTAATTTAAAATGTCAGCACGACTTACCTTCAATTGTTATGAAGCAGTAGAGCCTCGCGAACATTGCACTGACAAACTTTATCAAAACAGTAGCTTCGTCTGTTTTCAATAATCTCTTCTTCAAAGTGACAGGTATGTAACGCTGGTAAAACGAGTGAGGCAATTTACCTGCGTGTGCTGTTATATAGACGCGGAGTGATTAATCAGACATTCCAATAAGGGTAATAAACTTACGCGTCACACAGTGAGCTCAAGCTGTAGCAAACCACTGTGGTACTGCTGAGTTATAAGGAAATAAAAGTTGTTAAACTTATAGCACATCAAATGTGTAAAATTTTGATGCCTGCTTTCTCTTAAATTAATTCTATTTGATTTTGACACACATTACATCCTTCCGGCCTTAACTAAAAACTCGGGGTAAAGTTTTAGTTAAATCAAGGATTTAGACCGAATTTTATCAAACGTAACTAATGGAAAGTGTAATGGATGTCCTAACACTATATAGACTACAATAAAGAACATATTAACCCTTTAAACGCCGATTGAAATCCCATCTGCCATTTGCTGGCATTATTACCATATTCTCCACGTTAGCAGAATAAGGGTTAATACAAAGGGTTTTACAATGAGTTAAGTTCTTATGAGTAAACATTTACAATAAAATCTAAAGAATAAGATTAAACAAGGTAATAAACTGTTCCTTCAGCTGAAGCATTCAATGTAACTTTATTCTGGACTAAATTAGAGTGTTGTTAGTTTATTCTCAGACTGTACTATTTCCTGATGCTGGTGTTATCTGGGAATTTTGCTTGCGTTGCAGAATTGCCGTACTCTCGAGCGCTGGTCTGTAGGCTGGATACTGTCTCGTGACATCGCTTCGTCTTCCTTGCATTCAGAGTTATAACTTCTAGCTGGCATGTTGTAGCTAGTACGTCGTAAAAATTACGTTCTTTTGGGGATCGATGTTTGTTGCTTCGTTTGTTTCTGGGTGGGGTGTGGAGGAAGGTGATGGGGTAACTTGAAGTTCTGTATGAGGGTTTTTGTTTAACACAAAAGGCGTCTTTCGCTTGTTCACGAAGGATGTTGTTCCTGCCCAGGATATCCTAGTGTATAAAAGTACCAACGTGTCTACTGAGAGCATCTACATGGGGGATCTTGGATCCTGCTCTGTTCGACAATGAAGACTAATTCAGACAGCTTAAGACTCCATCGCAAAAGTCGGCTGTTATTTTCAGCGAAGTTGCACAAGTAGGTTAAAGCAGAATGGTCAGTTCTGACTAGGAACTTCTTTCTATAGAGATAGCAACGAAAATATTTTGTTGCTCAAACCAATGCCAATATCTCAATCTCTGAGGCTGCATAGGATTGTTCCGCTTTAATTGCCTACTGGCATATGCGATGGGTTTTGACATGTATGTCTTAGGCGACGTTTGTTTCAGTGTGACCTTGCAACAGCAACAGAGAAAAATCGTGACGTCATCGCATCCGGTATCGATACGTGTATGACGTAACCTTCGTACTCGGCACTCCCTGATACACGTGTGTGGGCACGGACTCGCTACAGATACACGTGTTTGGCGCGGGACGCGGAAAAGGGGAACGGAGGGAGGGAAGCAGAGCAGAACAATAGATATCCGTTGAAGCAATAAACTATAAACTAATTAGTAGAGAATACAATAAACGATATCGATTGAAACGTAAGTTGGATATGCGTTCGTGTGTTCTGTATGCGACCGTCTGTGGTTCGAGGACCGGTCCTATACCGAGAGGAAGTATTGGACTGTTAGCGACAGAATTTTCGGGAGAAGGCGTTTCGACATTTAGAGCATGTAACACGTGTAACCAGTTAAAATGCTATAATAAAATGTACACTTGGTTGTTACTATGAAATGTTAATTTCAATTCCCCATACACCACAAAATTAATGTAACATGTAACTTCTACCTTTATCGATATAAGTACCGGAACATGTATGTCTTAGGATAGACTTACACACGTCACACGTTAATACAACCGAAACGCGTAAAAACAGCGATACGTGTGACATGTATAAGTCTAGCCTAAGACATATACATGTTTCGGTAATTTTATCGTTAAAGTTAGAAGTTATATGTTACATTAATTTTAATAACCCTCCGTATCTCCACTCTAACTTTTTCTGCCCCGTTTGGACTTGGGATAAGATGGCCGCAACTTCCACCTTAGAGGCATCTGTTGAGGATAAAAGGAAGTTCGAAATTTGGATAGGCTAGCACGGGAGTTGTACTGAGTCTGTTCTTTAAATCCTCAAAAGCAACTTGCTGACTAGGACCCCATAAAATTTTGGTCCTTTCTAGTCAAGATCGTTAGAGGTTTTGCTGCTTCAGCAAAATTTGGTACTAGTCTCCTATAAAATGAGGCCAGTCCTAGAAATGCTCTAACGTCTTTAGCGTTCTTTGGAGTCGGATACTCTCTCACGGCTTTCACTTTATCAGCGGAAACTGCAACTCCATTCTCTGACAATATGAAGCCTAGATACTGCACATGTGATTTTGCGAATTCGCACTTTCCAGGGTGCAATTGTAGGTTCGCGTTGTCAAATCTCAGTAGTACGTTCTCTAGTCTCAGAGCGTGTTCCTGTGCACTTAGAAAATATAATTGTATCATCAATAAAGGCCCAACATTGGACTCCCGTCAGGTTCTTTAGGACCACGTCCATTAACCTTTCAAAGTTTGATGGACTGTTGGACAAACCGAAAGGTAAACGGTTAAATTCAGTGTCCAAACGGTACTGTGAGTCCAGTCTTTTCCTTATCCTCCTCTTTAATAATAACCTGGTGGAATCCCGAAAAACAATCTAACGTCGAAAAATACCTAGACCCATGAAATGTAGAGGTCATTTCCTCGAATTTTGGCAAAGGATAAAAGTCAAACTTGATCACTGAATTTAGAGCTCAAAAATCTACACAAAATCTAAATTTGGGCTTGCCATTTGGGCTTCTTTGGGACCAGAATGGTTGGAGCAGACCAGGGCGAATTGCTTTCTCTTATAACCCCTCTGTCAAGCATCTTCTCAATTTGGGACTTCATTTCCCCTCTCAGGGCGTAGGGAGTTTGGTACTGGGGCCTCCTGATCGGTGGTACATTGTCCACTATTATCTGATGTTCAATAATGTCTGTACACTTAAAATCACTCGTGTTTTCATCATGGAAGACGTGCGTAATTTAAAAGTACGGACTCGATGAAGTCTTTCTCTTGCTGGGGTAAATGGTCCAGTTTCCCGTGTAGTAACTTCTGATACAGGGCCTCCTTCTTTCGTTTCCTCCAAGGTTTAGCAGGTGAAGTGTGACTCATGCTTTCAGCATTTATTGTTTACTAGTGGCTATGCGATTTGCTCTACTACGCCAAGAACAGTCTCCTTGGGATTGTTAGTGATTCATCACTAAAGTTAGCTACCATTAAAAGTACACAGCTGTTAGAAGCTCGTGTTACTGTGTGACTACCGGGTGACGTCACGCATGAAGGTTCTTATGTTCCCGGTTCGACCCGCGAAAGTGCATGTGCCGAAAATATCCCTTCTGTCGCTATCTGAGCAGGTTCGCCACAGAGCAGAGGAGGGGGTTGCCCCTTCTCACTCTAACTTTCGTAACACGATCTGTTTACATCGTGGTGCTATTGCAATGTTTTCTGTAGCTTTGACAAGCCAAGATTTATCAGGTTGAGCCGTTCTCTCGGAACTGAGACTCCCTGAGAACTGCTTGTCTGTATGCATTGTCTCCAGTTTACTAAGCTGTGGGCTTTATCCTACTTTACCCTCAGCAAATACAGTGAGTGATGCGTGCCCTACGGGCGGAACGCTATACAGCCGAGTCACTTTATCGATGTCGCTGACATCTTACCACGCTTGAAATTTATTTCGGCATCTGTTTTCTCGAAGAAATCCATGCCCAGCAGACGGGCCACATCTGTGAAGAGTGGACAATACGAATGGGTGTCTATACTCTCATCCTTCCAACGTGAAAGAAATAAACTCCTGTCCTTTTATGTCAAGGGTTTTCCCAGTCACCATATGGTTTTGCTGAGGTGACTGACGTCACCGGTCGATATGCCTGGCTGCATTATCGACACGTTGGAGCCGGTGTCTAAAATGAGACGTCTCACTATTCCCTATATTACAGAAATAGTCGGTGCGCCTAACTCCAACAGAACAGAAACCGAAAACTTGACAGCGTTGCAGGGGTGGCAAGGTGGAACGAGTAGTCTTCGTTCGCACCTCTTACTAGCTTCCCTGACTCTTAGTTTCTTTCCTAGCTTCCTGCTTTGTTACGTATGGCAGTTTTTCGTCGGGAAAACGCGAGTGCCTCGAATGTTGTCTCGAGTTCCTGCTTCCCGGCGAATCAGGGGGTTTGCTTCCCTTCGTAACCTTGTAGGACATTCTTGCAAAATGCCCTATCCCGTCACATTCGAAACTTTTTAGTGCGGCTCGGGTCTGTGCATTCCTATTTCCTGCGGTCGTTGGCTTGCCATTGCTACGCCAAGTTTTACCGCGCTGACCACGCACATAACTGCGTGTTTCGCTGAGTGCAGAGATTTACCGTCCTCGCGGTATGTCTGGCCGGATGATCGTGATACTAATCTGACCGAGTTTTCAAACGTAGTAAAAAAACAATCATTAAACCTTTCCTGTTTTTCTGCTTCTTGAACTGCAAGAGCAATTTGTAAAGCCCGTTCCAAATTTCGCGGACTTTGGTATCGAACATGCTTTCCCACTTTACCCGCAAGTCCTGAAATAAAGCTAACTAGGAGCATACGCTCAGCATTTTCGCGGTGTATGCGTCGAGCGACTAGATCGTGTTTTCCCCATAATTTTCTGTGACAGCCCTATCTCCAAATCTCCGCCTGAATGCGCTCTTAAAATTCTCCCAATTCACGTTTTCTTCATGGAGTTCTGTACAACCATTATAAAACATTTTCACTGCATCTATAAAACGTAGGGTCGCGATTCTCATCTGACTATTTCGTCCCACATTCCTATCTGCGGAGAACTTTCAATACCATAAAAAATTCTTCTAGCGGAACGGCAGACTCTAGGCCTGACCATTTTTGAACCAATGATATTAAAGAAAGGTCCTTGTGAACCGTTGGCGTATCCATGGACAAGCGCTCACGTAGCCTCTGTATTTCGTTTTTTTATTCCGCAAGTTCCGCTTGTAATCTTGCGTCATCGTGAAAAATATGTGCGTGCTGAATGGAGAAAAGGGGGGGGGGAATTTTGACACCGACTGTAATTCTTGTTACAATACCCCGTTAGTAACCAACTGTACGCAGTAGCCTTGTATACATCAGTATTAGTTCCAAGTATTTCAATTTTGCGCGTGGTGAATATAAATCACGAAGCTGCCAACCAATTTGTTGTGCCCACGGGGTAGGAATATCTCCTAATAATTCTTACCTACTGGACACTATGTTATCACCGTCGTTGATTTATCTGATATTAATTTGCTGCCACCAGTCCAACAATGGACATTAAACAATGAATCAACCTTGTTACTGCCATTTATTACAAGTTATATACACGGAAAAATTAAGGATAATTTATAACGCAACCCAATGAAGTAAAAAATATTCAATAAGGGTAATCTGTATATATGAGTAATAATATTGTAAAGAAATAAAATCAATATAGCTGGTTACATTCAGTGATAACTATACGAATTTAATTGCAGGCAATTTGTTAATGATTATTAAATTATGTCTATTCTTTATATAAAACAGTACACGTGAATTTATAATTTATATACGCGAATTTAGTTTGGAAACTGCTCAACTCGGGTAAGAAATAAGTTAATTTAAAATGTCAGCACGACTTACCTTCAATTATTATGACGCAGTAGAGCCTCATGAACATTGCACGGACAAACTTTATCAAACTGTAGCTTCGTCTGTTTTCAATAATCTCTTTTTCAAAGTGACAGGTATGTAACGCTGGTAAAACGAGTGAGGCCATTTACCTGCGTGTGCTGTTATAGAGACGCGGAGTGATTAGACATTCCAATAAAGGTAATAAACTTACGCGTCACACAGTGAGCTCAAGCTGTAGCAAACCACTGTGGTATTGCTGAGTTATAGGGAAATAAAAATTGTTAAACTTATAGTAAATCAAATGTGTAAAATTTTGATGCCTGCTTTCTGTTAAATTAATTCGTTTGATTTTGACACATTACAATAGTTATCTCGATTTCGAGACGGAAGGAGCTAGTAGATAACGCGAGAAGTGGCCGTCAAAAATCGACTCGAACTCAGGTACACATTGGTGCTGTTGCTGATTTGGTCAAAAATGAGTCGAATCTACATAACATTTAAAAGTTCCTAAATTTTCAAATACCACTGCTACAGCGCTCGCCTTGCGCACAGCCATGCAGCAGCGGCAGTTGAGCAAAATTACTATGCAGCACAAGATTTTTTGCGTTCCTGAGTTCATTACAACTGAGTCAGCGAATGCTGTGCAGAGTGGGGTTTCGTCTTCGTTTCGACATTCAACCTCCGAAGAAGAGCATTTGTCGTTGGAATTATCAATTTGAGCAAACAGGCTGTCTGTGTAAAGGCAAAAGCTCCGACCGACCACTTGTATCAGAGGAGAACGTGAGACGAATTCAAGGGTTTTGAGCGTAGCCCACGCAATTCAACCCGTGAAAGGAGCAGAGAACTTGGAATAACGCAACCGTCTGGCTGTGTTGAGGCGCCGTTTACTGTTCAAGCCATACCGCCTACAACTGGTAGGGGCTCTTCTCCCAAACAACAAACGAAAGCGTGTCGAATTTTGTTATCGTATGCTCCAAAACATGGAAGATGTCACTTTTCTGCCGCGTTTAATTTTTAGTGAAGCAACGTTCCACCTAAGAGGGAAAATAAACCGACAGAATGTCAGCATATGGAGACTACAAAATCCCCAAGAACCACTGGAACATGAGTGACGCCCCGAAAATTAATGTTTTGTGCTTTATCGCAAAGGTTTATGGACCGTTCTTTTTTGCTGAAAACACGGTTGCTGAGGTAACGTATCTCGCGATGCTGCAAAACTGGTTTCTTCCTCAAATTAGTGAAGATTCAGTAGACCTCATTTTCCAACAGGACGAAGCTCCACCCCACTGGCACCGGGATGTTGGACGTTTTCTAAATGAATCTCGACCTCAACGATGAATAGGTCCCATCGGGAAAGGAGACCTGACGCTTCAGTTCTGGTCGCCGAGATCTGATCTCACACCCTGCGACATTTTCTTGTGAGGGTTCGTAAAAGAAGCAGTTTATGTACAATCTCTACCAACAACTCTGGACGGCCTAAAACCCCGTATCACAACTGCGGTGAACTCAGTGACGCAAGAAATTCTTAGGGTGTGGAACGAATTCAGCTACCGTCTAGATGATACCCGTGCGGGCGGAAGGGGCAAACTGAATATTTATAAACTTCATTGTGAGTATAATCAAATGTAATTTACGTCATATTTATCACTAGTTCTAATTTTGAAATACAGACTTACGAAATTGATTCCATCTTTTTTAATCGCGCTGTATAAAGAGAAGCTCATCAGTAGAACAAGCAGAACTTACCTATAAGGAAGCATGAGACTCCTACTTCTAGAACTATGGGAATTTGAGAACCTACTGTTACCGACGATCCTGGTTCGAACCCAGATCAGATATATGCTCGGCGGAGGGATAGGCAAATTTACAAGTGGGAAGAATAAAGTAACAATTTAGGACTCGAGCAAAAGAATTCCGATTTCTATAGAAATGTATTGGTATGTTGTGTACGTGCAGATTTCAAGGTTGCTTGTATTAAGTGTATGACTTTGTCATGAGAAGGGATGCGGCCTGCTCTTAACTGGGGTTGTGTACGTATCGCCGCTTTGAACCCTTGTAAACAATACATTCTTTGAAGCTTTATGCGTGGTCAGGTAGGTGGCCGAAAAGCTAGCCCGAGAACTGGGTTCCGGGACACTTGCTGGCTAGCACTCGAGCGAAGGAGTTGAGGGCAATAGAGTGACAAATATAAATAGGTGTAATTACTGATAAGATTTTTAACAGTGCCGGGCACAATTAAATGGATTGTAAACCTTAAATGTATCAATTGTAAAGAACTGTAAGAATTAAACCT
>Ga0268261_10000919_pt1 | contig 19620 bp, 12 predicted proteins | sample TergutNc150P1_FD_190353 | JGI IMG/M metagenome (GOLD analysis project Ga0268261, IMG submission 190353) | Nasutitermes corniger P1 segment gut microbial community from laboratory colony in Florida, USA - Nc150 P1 (SPAdes) (version 2) | ecosystem: Host-associated > Arthropoda: Insects >...
TATATGTATTGGTATTTATTGACAAGGTTTCATCAGTGTTATTTTTCCAGTGACAGATCTTTTGACAATTTTGAGATCAGTGGTGGATTATCAGTAAATTTTGAGTGTTTGAGGTAGTTCACACCCTTTGAAAAGAAATCTCATGTGCAACCTACATATTCAAAACCACTTGGGCTAAACGAGGAAATACTGATGGGTGAGGAATTAGAAGAGAAAAATGAAACGATATTACCTTGTGGATAGTTATTCAACCTCACATGCTTTCTTTTACAGTCTATTCCAACATAATATCAGTGCATGTAGAATAGTTTGGTATGACTGGCATGGAATGCCAATGAGATACTTGGCCAAAATTTTTGAAAATCAAAAGGGTGGACTTTGTGACACATGTTAGACGGGACCAAAGGTCTGTTTGCTGGAAAAACGTTGTGATGTATACGTCCTCACAAAAATGTGTGTTCCAACGGGTGAAGGTAGTTTCACTAATGAATCTGGCCATCTTGTGTGAGAGAAGATTACAAGGCCTGTATAGGGTTTGTGGACAAATCAGACAGAATGGTGAACACTGACAGAATTTTCCAGAGGACAGTGAGCTGGACTAGGAAACTTTTCTGCACCTTACAAGCATAGTCATCCTCACTGCATACCTTAGTCACAAGTTATGTGGTGGTAAGAATATACACAAAAATTGTCAGAGCATATTTGTTTATGAGTTGTTCATCCAATCACACATAGAAAATGTGATGGAGTGACATTTAGAGGGGCAGACCAAGTCTTATTTGTGTCCTTACTAAGTTTATTAGAAGTGAAACATTTACAACACATGTGTTCTGAAGGAAAACAGAAATGGTTTCATGTATGTTAGCTCAGAAAACAAGCAAAGAGCATGCTGTCTTTTTGTAAGTAAAGTGGCAGTCTGTGTGAACTCTCTGAACTCCATGAACTGCTTTCTAAAGCTGCAAAAGTGTATGAATTTGTGAGCTGCTAAACCAGTACAGTAGTGTTGCATGTGGCATGATGCATCTCATATCTCTGTACAGAAAGAACACACAACATGTACCTTGTAAGTAAGCATATATTTTCATGAAAGCAACATCACTCTTGCCTGCTACATACTATAAGGGGTAAGTACATTAAAAATTCAGAGTAATATCCCAAATGTATTATATAAAATAGTTCCCAATTTTGTTAGAGAATTTTATGAGTAGGTTTTATTGCTAAAATTTGCTTTGTCCACAAATAGAGAATTTTATATTATTTGGGTGGTTTTTATTTCATAATTTTATGTTACGTAGAGCAGAAAAATACATTTTTTTGTGGAGGTCTGCAATTTTAAGATTTAAAAGCCAGAGATTTTCAGCTACTGTGGGATGCCTAGCTTTTAAAAGTACTTACTATAAGGATTTTAGTGTATAACATTTTGTTCTCTATGCCAAATATTACTTATCAGTTATATTAGCTCTTTTACTCAGTGCTTGAAAAATCAATAGAAGTTGTTCGGTTTTTTCAGAACATGCACAATCCTCCACAGTACAGCCCAGCCATATGTCGGCCAGGCTGTAAATGCAAGAAGGGTTATGTACTTGATTCACACACAAAGAAGTGCATTAAACCAGTGGATTGCCCATGTCACCATGGAGGAAAGAGTTATGGAGAGGGGGACATTATCCAAGAAGACTGCAATACATGGTGTGTTAAATTTTTAATTTATTCTTGTCACATACAGTTTCTTATCCAGTGTGGGCTAACCAGGTGGAGTTACTCTTTTAGACAAATTACTGCTCCAGTTTGTTTTATAACCAGTCAGGTAAACTGCTGAAGCCTGATCAGTCTAGGTGCAGTGAAGGGCCTCATAGAAAATTTATTCAGCACCACACAGTAAAATGCAGGTGTATAAGGTGAAATTGTCCCTGTACACACCATGAAGGCATATGGAGACGTAGAGTTGTAGCTGCACTCATTGTTAACCTGTGCACTAGATGGAGGTGAGTGGTCAGCCTCATGCCCTGGCAGCTTTATTCGCAGTACAAGATTCCCATGGTAACCACTGAAATGAAGGCTGGGTGGGCCTGAGTACTGGTTTGAATGTTTTGCAGAAGAGAAAATCCTAGCCCATTCTACAATTCAAACTCATGATTGCCCAGCCTAAAGCCCAGTCACAAGAAACTGAGTTGTCAGCACAGTGGAAAACTGAAGAAGCCAGTCAAGTTTATTTGCCCTGCATTGCTTGTCTGTTGTCCAGGCAAGCATGGACAATTTTAATTGTTTGTTAAGGAATTTTCAGTATCCATGCAAGTAGTCAGGAGAAAAATGGCATACAAAAAGGGATTTGGTTTTCACCCTATTATGTATTGCAGAAAGAGATGAAGAATTACAGAAATCAGTCATGTAACTCCTTGGTTTCCTAGTTTTTGTAGGATTTGTCCCTGGGTTTGCAACTCAGTTGTCACCCTGCTTTTTCTTTGTCACAGTTGTAAAATCGTCCCCAACAGGTTTCACATATGTACCAGTTTCACCTGTATGGCCTCTAACTGTGTCAGCAGAAAAAGCCACAACCTTGCTAGCTGACATGGCATACCATTCTGAAACATTTGCATGGTGTAAATTATTAGGATTGCTAATTTTTTAGTGGAGCTGGAAGGCTGCCAATGATGTTATCTTTGCACATCATAACAACCACCTCTGAAGGTACTGACCTCTCTGTAGATGCATTTTGTGTATTGGGCAGGGAGCTCAGGATTCCTGGAAAGAGTACTTTAAGGTTACTAAGTTCAGGCTTCAGGGCTGCATTTTCACATTTTGGTTGGGATGCCACATTTTATATAGTGATAACCATAGTACTGAGTCTCTGCACCATATTCCAGGTGATATGGCCATTTAGTCTCACAGTTTCAATTTGAATTCTGAGCAACCCAAGTGAAGTAACTGCAGGCAAGTGGAGTTACGTCTCACGAGATATAACTGTTTTTTGGCTACTTCTGAAATTGACAGCGATTGTTGAGTTTTTTGGGCTATTATCTGTTCAAATAGATTTTAAGAACATAATGCAAGTCCCACACCTATAAGATTTTCTGGTAGGCATGTGGAATGCTTTCCCATTATTGCTAATTCACAAACATGCATAATGAAAACAAAGTACACAAATGCCAAATTTGATGTTTTCCTATTTGCCATTGAATGGTTTTTCACATGCAGACCACAGGTCTCTATTTGCAACCACTGCTTATTAGCAAGTGTAACTCCATAACTAACTCCATGGAGCAGTCCTTCCTGATAAGCTAACAGGTCTTCTGCTAGTCAAGAAATTCCCGCCATTTTATGGAACCCAAAGGTTCATTACCGCATTCACCAACGCCTGGCACCTGTCCCTATATTGAGCCAGACAAATCCAGTCCATGCCTCCCATACCATTTCTTGAAGATCTGTTTTAATATTAATATCCAATCTTTGCCTAGATCTTCAAAGTTGTCTCTAACCATCAGGTCTCCCCACATGAAAGTGGGTTTTAAGAGTTTTTCTTGGAACTTCTCATTGTTGTATCTTATAACATAGAAAGTAAACGAGACTGAAATGTAAATGTTATCAGATATTCTCTTCAGAAATTTGTATTCGCATATTTTGTTTTATCAGATTATGTTGGAATTTACATTTTTCTTGCAGCAAATGTGAATCTGGCAAGTGGCTATGTTCAGAACGTGTTTGTGCTGGCATATGTACAGCCTGGGGTGACTCTCATTACAAGACTTTTGATGGACGGATCTATGATTTCTATGGAAACTGTGATTATGTTCTTGTGAAGGGCTCTCTTGGCTTTGATGATATATTTGATGTGTCCATACAGGTTGGTATAACAGTAAGAGTCAGTATTTGCATGTTTTGCTGTTTAGGAAGAAAGGCGCTCGTATACTACACACTTGTGCTTGTACTTCTAAGTTCCATTGGTAGAAGATTCAAATGTACAATATTAAAAGGACGAAGTAAATTTTTTATTCTTTTAACGAAGTTTTCTTGAACATTCACCCACAAAAAAAAAGGGGTTAGTATGGAGTTACACAGAGACTCTCCATTTTAGGGATTCACATCATGAGTCACATGTGTGTCCAGTTTCTTTGTCTGGGTGTGGACTGCTGAGTGAATCGTTACAGTCTATGAAATAATGTGTAACAACTTCCATTTTCATACGGCCGGTCACCTGAGAAATCATTATTGCATACGGTTACCATGAAAGCTTAAAATTTGACAATGGTTATTTCCATTTCATACTCCATTTTAATTGATCTAATAAGAATCTTGTATATTTGTTTTTGTTCTTTGTGTTTTATTTCATTATGAGATAATGCTACCAATGACTGTGTGTCTACCAGTGAAAGGCCTTAGAGCATGCATTGTTCATTGTTGTGAAAAACTTGAACTTTATGTAACTTAATGGTATTTTTCTGTTTTTTTGCACCTTGCATTGTAATATAGTTATGCAGTATCAACTAACAAATGCATTTTTTTTAAATTAATAGTTTAATTTTTAATTTTTGATGCCTTCTACATGTTTGGAACCCGAGGGTTCATTTTCAGGAAGACGATCATATATACAGGTAGGGTATAGTGTGTTTTACATGCATCAGTATAAGCAGACTTGTAGGTAGTAGAGTGTGTTCTATGTCGATATCTAACTCCATGAAGCATTGTCTTCTTGAGGGGCTATTAGTTCCTCAGCTAAGCAATAAATACCCAGCATTTTATGGAACTTAAAGATTCATTAGTATGTTAGCAAGATCCTGCTACCAGTCCGTATTCTGAGCCAGTTGAATGAAGTTCACTTTCTTTCATTCTGTGTCTTCAAGATTGATTTTTGTATTCTTATTCCGTCTATATGTAGGTCTTCAAAGGGGTTTCTTTCCTTCAGGTTTCCCAAACAAACCCTTTATTTATTTCTCTTCTCCCCCTACATACCACAACCCCAATTTGTCTTATTTGACTTGCTTTGATAGCCCTAATAATATCTAGTGAAGAGTACAAACCATGAATGAAGCTCCTTATTATGCAGTTGTTCCTATCTTCCTGTTACTTCTTACCTCATAATCCCAAATATCTTCCTCAGCACTCTACTCTTGAAACTGGCAGCATCAGTTCTGAGCGTAACACAGAAATTCTTTAAAAGTCAAGATTGATTTATTATGAAGTTGATGAACTGCTTCAAATTGAACTCATACATTTACTCTAGCTGTGCATGTTACTTTGAATAAGTACCGGAGCTGCATGGAATTTGATTTAATTCTACTGCTGTGCAAATTGTTGTATGTATGCACCATATGTAATTCAGAGTTATAGTCAGGAAGGATTAATATTCGCAGTTCAGTTGGTCTCTTTGTAAGAGCTCATTTGAAGGAAGTGGTACCAACAGGCAGTTTGTTTCAGCTGTGGTGCTTTACAGACAGCGATTGTGAAGTGCACAGGTCATCATGCAATTGTAATTGTAACTGTATTTATTTGTTCATTCAATCTAGCTACATGGGGCCATAGCTTACAGGATATAAAACATGTCAAAATTTGTGTAACGTAAATAAGGCAAAATATTTACGTATTAAATATAATACATGTCACATTTTAGAAATAAAAAATATACGTGCAGGTATACTAATACATATCAACCTTGAAAGACAGTAAGTTAAAATAACAATCTGAATTTACAAAATATGTTATCTCTAAGACATTTACAATGTGACTTTCAAAAGTAATAATAAGACAATGTCAATGAAAAAAAAAATTAAAGTCTATTGTAGTTATAAAATTCATTTAAGCTATAAAATGAGTAAACATGTAAGAATTCTTTCAGGGCGTGTTTGAATTGTTTCTTAGTTTGGAGAAGGTTCTTCACATGGGTGGGCAAGTTATTAAAGGCCTTAATTCCAGAGTAATAGGGTCCCCTCTGAAAAACTATCAATTTTGAAGGTGGTAGATGTAAATTTGATTTATTTTTAGTGTTAAAGCCATGAATTTCCAAGTTTAATCTAAAATAGTCAATATTTTCAGCTCCAAAAAGCAGGAGTGATAACAAATATTGAGATTGTAGTGACAGTATTTTCAGACTTTTAAAGTACTCTCTTCAGGATTCTCTGTTTCTTACTCCCACCGTAATCCTGACGATTTTCTTTTGGATTCTGAAGATAACATTACTGTAGGGGGTGTTACCCCAAAATAGGTCAGTATTGATTGGAAATATGAATAGTATATCAATTTCAAGGAGTCTAAGGACAGGAAGGGTTGTACAACTCTCACAGCAAAGGTGGCTGCACGCAATTTAGGTACAATGGCCTCAATATGTTTTTTCCATGACAGCGAATTATTCAGAGTTAAGCCAAGAAATTTTATACTGTTGACCGTAGTTAGTTTCCTATCTTTATATATTATGTCAAAGGTACTAAAGGAATTATTTTTTGTTGTAAAATGCATAAAGTCAGTCTTTTCCCAGTTTAAGGATATCAGATTAGCATTAAACCATTCTTGTATATGCTGAAGGATTTTATTAGCATCATCTCTGAACTTTATCGGATCTGGGTTTGAGACAATCAGACTTGTATCATCAGAAAATAAGACAATTTTATTTTTTTTTTTATTTATTGAGTGTGGTAGGTCATTTATATATAGAAGGAAGAGCAAGGGACCAAGTATCGATCCCTGAGGAACGCCATGGGTCACCTCACCCCAATCTGAGATACAGATAAAATAGTTGTTATTTAAGACAACTCTCTGGTATCTATATTGTAGGTAGGTTTTTATTAATTGGAAGAATCCTCCTGTAATTCCATACAAACTTGATTTATTTAATAAAATATTATGGTTTACAGAGTCGAAGGCTTTTTGTAAGTCAAGGAAGATACCCCCGACATTAGGTTTTTTTTAATTTATTTAATATATTATTGATAAAATTAAATGAAGCTTGTGCAGTAGAAGATGAAGTTCTAAAACCAAATTGTTCAGCAGCTAGAACATTATTAGTTTCCAGATGATTCATAAGTCTGATGAACATTATTTTTTCAAGGATCTTCGAGAATGAGGGCAATATAGAGATTGGTCTGTAGTATGCTACATTTGTCGTATCTCCGTTCTTGAAAATTGGCTTAATAGTGGCATATTTTAATCTTGTGGGGAAGATTCCAGATATCATAGACTTATTGAAAATGTAGCTTAATGGAGAGCTAATAAAGGGAGCACTGATTTTTTACATTTTGGTGGTGATTTCATCATAACCGTGGAACTCTTTTGCCTTTAGGGATCTAATAATGTTCTCAATTTCCTTTGGTGATGTATTTTTGAATTTTATATTAGGAAAAGCTCTATGAGGCTGATTCAATAGATAGTAATAAGGATTGTTGTGAGTATCGTGGTATTGTTTATTAGACCTAATATTTTTTATTGCAGTCAATTTGTTTTGTCTATGTTGCTGCACAGACAGTCGTTTTGTTAGATTAGGTCTCCAACCTTTAGGAGAAAATTTAAATGCCAATTGTATATCTTTGTGGCCTTGGTTTTTCTGGCATAACATGGACATTTAAATTGCTACCAAGTAAACATACAGAGACCAGTGTAAAGTTCAGTTGAAATTTTACTTGTGTTGATCATACCATAATATTTGATATCTGGGTTACTCGTGGCAGTGGGAATGTGATATATGAGAAGAATGGTGTATTGGGCTGTGACTTCTTGTAGTTTGATGGGTCGGTACTAGCATTTTGAAAGAATGTGCTGCCTGCAGTGCAATTACAATGGCATAGGTAGATGGGACGTCTGTTATGTGAAGTATCTGATGAGAATAATTTTTGTCTGACTTGTGAAGAAAAACTTTCTTTGATAATTATTAATTATGTCTGACTTATGGATTACAGTCTTCTTTCTTGTGATATCCTTAGGTAGGTAAGTAACAGTGAGATCTTTGCTCTTCTGGAATGTTGCACTATGTACATTGGTAGTTAGTTACCAATGTTCCAGGATCACCTGTCGGTAGCTAACTACACATTTATGCTGCATAACATCCCAGAAGAGCGAATATCTCATTTACATTGTCGCGGAAGGCTGAAATCACATGTAGATAACACTGTTTCGGAGGAACCTCCATTCTTCAGTCTTCAGGGTACAAAGGTTATATCCCAAAAACAGAGGTAGCAAGTTTATCTAAAGTTAGTTGCCTATCTATCAAACTACATTATTGTCATATCTCAGAAGACCATGATCCTAATGCTTGTTACCATGGAAATCTCATATGTACAACATTCACTTCATATGGCTAAATACAGAGTTACCAAATATGATGTTGTCTCTTCTAACAGAATGTGCCATGTGGATCAAGTGGCATCAGCTGCTCCAAGTCAGTCACTTTGAGGGTGGGTTCATCTGAAAGACAGGAGGTAATCACTTTCACAGGAGAGAAACCCATTCCTTCTTACACAAACTTGGGAAGGTACTGTATATTGTCATAGTTTAAATCTTGTTCTTCTGTTGCTATGTATGTTAGCAAGTACCATATTTATCTGAATATAAGAATACCCTTCATATGAGACAAGCTGCTTGCACAATCTTAAATTTTTGAGAAAATGCATATATAGAACAAGTTAATATTTGTATGTGTGATTATAAGGTGACTCCATGATTTTAGGCATGGTGACTGCACGATTTTAGACATGTTCACAAAATTGTGAAAAGCAACTCCTTGGCACCCACTGGATGGATTTTTGTGAAATTTCATGTTTGGGGATTTTTTTTTGAAAATCTATTGAAAAAATTCAAATTTGATTACAATCTGACCAGAGTAACGGGTACTTTACATGAAGACATATGCATATTTATGATATCTTGCTGAATGCTTCTTAGAATGAGAAATGTTTCAGACAAAAGTTGTAGAGAAAATCAGAACATATGTTTTGTATTCAATAACTTTTTTCTGAAAATTGTGCCATTTATGAGACAATATGCAAAATTATGCCAGAGTCAGAGGGGCCACAGATGACAGTATAATACGGCGCATGTTGTTGGTATGCTACATAACTAAGGCTACAGACACATCCTGATTTATTTAATACTTATTTATTTTTCATGGCAACAATGATGATGCCAATGTTCCTCAATATTATGTTGTACTATATTGCATGTGTTGTTCAGTTGATAAATAAGAGAAAAAGCTCTCATCTTATACTTGGGTTGGAAATAATACCAGAAGATGGTAGCAGCTGCTTGCTGCTCTGCTGTTATATTCATTCTGAACTGGTAGCATGAATCAGTAGCTGGTAACAGAGAATGGCACAGGAATGCAGGAATGATTAACTTGGTGTTGTGTTTAGTATTTTTTATACATGTAGATTACAAGATTTTTATATGTTTAATTGAAGTGTATTATAAATTTTATACATATGTACACTAATGGTCAACCTGAGGATGACCATCATGTCATCAAAAAATGTTGCCATAAATTAATATCAATATCAATAATAATAATAATAATAATAATAATAATAATAATAATAATAATAATAATAATAATAATAATAATAATAACAATAGTAAATCTTAAAAATTTATAAAGTTATGTTGATGGTGTAAAGCACTATGTCTTATGTAACATTTAAACTGGAATCTTAGGAAATATGAGCATAACTCTGACTATACCAGCACAGACTTACACCAGCTGCCTTTCAGCAGCCAAATGCAAACATGCTTTTTTCATATATTCAACATAACTTGCAAAAATGTGTTTAGGAACACATTTTCCAATATTCATCTACTGATGAAGCACGGTTTTACATTAGTACATTAATAGACAAAACAGCAGTACTTAGAGTTCTGAAAAGCCCCATACTTTCCATGGAAGACACCTTAAAAGTTTTGATTATGATCTGGTGTCTCTTGATGGAGCACAATTGGTTCCATGTTCTGTAGAGAAATGGTAACAGCAGAGTGTTACCAAGAACTATTTATTAATGAATTTTATATCATTGTTGTAAGTTGGTGAAGATCATTGCTGGTGCCAGTAAGATGTGCCTGTGGCACATACAACATATTTAGCATTGCAAGTGGTAAGAATATTCTTTTGTGAAAGTTGTGGCCCTTCACTGTTCAGATCTAACACCACCAGATTTCTGTCTTTGGGGGTTTGTGAAAGAGGATATCTATAAAGAAACCTGCACAGATTAGGTGAACTGGAACTAAATATTCAGCTGTACATCAGGCATGACTGAAGGAACTCTTTATTGGGTCGCATCAGACACAAAAAAGACTGAAGTAGAGGCCTCTACCTCAGTATATACTTTTCCATTTATGTCTGTGTAGTTTTACCTAATGATGGCCGAAATATGTTGTAGTAGATGCATGCATAGTGTTCAAAGTGTTGTGTTTGCTATGATAATAAAAACAGATGTCAAAAACAAAAGGAGTGAATGCATGCATTCCAGAGGGTGGTAGAAACTTCCAACACTTCATATAACATTGTGATTTTCTGTTTTGAATGTTTTTTTTAAATCATTTTTCAAGAAACAGTTAGCATGACTTTTCATGTGCTCTGTATAGGACCCCTGCAGTATGAGAAAGTAAAACACCAGTTATGTTACATCCAGTGGTTTTCACAATTACCTGCTTTGTTTGTAGATGATATTACAACCATGTTAAGGCTAGTGGGGTGACATCTCACAGTCACCGGTTTCTGTGATAACAGTAGAATTTGGTTGATACAAGGCATCAGTTTATAATACCCATCTGTAATTAACAAATTATTTCATTTGAATGTCTCCATATTCTTCTTCATGATGTTATTTGAATAATTGCAATTTATTTAAATGTTAAGTAGTGATGATAACAAGTTGTAATACCTTTGCCACCTTTGAAATTTTTTGTTCTGTATTGCCAATAAATGAAGTTCTGTGTTCTTTCATTCTATTTTATGAGAGGTTTGGTTGATTGAACGTTTTGTTTGAGTGTTTTTGAGTTTTTTTTTTTTTCCCCTCTCTCTCTCTCTCTCTCTCTCCAGAATGTTGTTTGGGTATTTGAGCTTCATTCAAATATGAAATTGCGATAGCCACTGATGTAACTGACAGTTATTGTAGTTTCTCTCAATATAATGTATGTCACAGGACATGAGGTCAGTACTGCAGGATCTATTTCCAGAGGTAATTCTGAGTCAGAAACGTCATATATGCATGGGTCTGATTCACAGTCGTACAGAGCTAATATAGTTACAGCACTATGAATAAAGTAGAAATTATAGAATTATGTTGTATGTTACTGAGACTATGTTAATTGTGCAGTTGCAGTTACGAGTTCACTATTCATGCAAATTGTTGAAAGTGGACTGCATCTCTTTGGATTCATTTTCTGATTCATATGACCAGGGAACATGTAAATGTACGAAGGACTGCAGTGGTATTATTTTACATAAAAATCCATCTAATATACTAATATATGTTAATACTACTTTATTCACACTGTTACGCTCCTACATATTTCAGCTCTCTAGGGACCACATTCAGAGAGTACTGATACATTTTGTGAGCATTAGTCAGATTTTTATGTAAAATAGTGACACCAGTGCATGGACATGAACAAGATAAAGACTACAGTGTTATTTATACACCTAACAACCTTGAGAATTTGTTGAGTTAAGTTCTTTCTTGTTCAGCTTGCATGCATATAGCATGGCTTTCATGTAACTCTGTCCAAGTTAATCTAACACATTCAGATCCGATTATCCAAATATGATTCATCAGTTAGGAATTTCTGATTCAGGTACTGTATGATGACGTAACTGAAATGAGGGGGTGCTCCGTCATACTGGTAGTACATCTGACATTGTGTTCACAGAGGAACATTCTTTAAGATGTGTGGCAGTTCATGTTGCTAAAAATTGTCATGGATATCACCTGCAAGATGTTCTGGGAAGACATGGTGTACAGTTATATGGTCACCAGTGATGCTGTGTGTCTATAGAAAAGGGATGTTCAGAGTTACTTTTGAGTTCATGTGTGTTATCATGATCCCATAAATCAGAGTTTCTGGTACTCTTGACTTCATCATGAGTAAAATGTGCCATATCAATGAAGAGAAAGTTACAAATGATTTGGTGGTTAGCATTAATCCAGTGGCAGCACTCCATTCAGCTACCCATGCCAGAATTCACGGTGGTGAATGCACTGGATCTGGTATGGATACAGTCTGTCTGTATGTAACATTCTCCAGACTTTCATGCATTGAACACTAAGGTAGCTGTAAATGCTATATGTAATAGTGTATTGTCTCTGGTGTACTTTGCCAATATTTCCTTCGTCTTCTACATTTTTTGTACTTGACATTCAGCACCGTTGTTTACATTCAGAAAAGAGCCTTTTTCTTGCATGTAATGGTGAATGTGCGTGAACACATGTGAGTCAGAGATTTATCATCAAGGATACTGTAGCTGGTACTCTTCAACAGCAGCAGTGGCATTACTGTAGCACAGCCTGTACACAATGTGGATACCCATGTATGATGGGAAAACAGCATGTTTACTGTTACTTTTTACTGCATGTTTTCACAGCATGAACTGACTGCACTGTGTGATATGTCACATACTGCCGACACTGTCATGTTCACATGAACATGCCCACTTCTGCACACAACCCCTGCACTTAAGCTACCCATAGTTGGGTAACATTTGTGAATTGTACACATCTCTATAAGACATTTCTGGGTCAGAGTTACCTCTGGAATTGGATCCTGTAGTGCTGACCTGAAGTCCTGGGATGCCTTGCCTGATACCTTTGGTGTAAGTCACTCCACAAAGCGGCAGCACTATGGTGGATGATACTAACATGTGGTTTGCTCTAAGAGTAAAGGAACAACAAATAAAAGAAGGCATAGGTTAGTGAATATTATAGCAGGGTGCCATTTGATGGACACATGGCTTGTGTATGAAGGAAAGCTTATTACTTGTTTATTGTTACTGACTCCTCATGAAATGCAGAGGAGAAAGTGAGGCAAAGATTGTTATTTTGGTAGATTTGAATTTACTATATGGAATTGATGTTACTTTTGTTATTTAGAAACTGGCAGATTGTGTCCGTTGTTATGATATTTTGATGTAATGAGAGCTTTGAAGTTGCTGAAATTAGCTTCTCTGGCAGAGGAATGAGTGAAGTTGTAATTTTTGAGTGATTGTTCTGTGTTGTGCTTGATTGATTTGTCAAGATTTTGATAAATTGATGTTATTCTCCAAAATAAAATGACAGCAGAGTTAGGTCTCATATTTGCAGTATGGTAGAAATACGATATTAAACATTGGACCCACTAGTATACATATTGCATTTTCTCAACAGACCATCTTAAATATGTGGGATATAATGCTGTGATGATTGACAGTTTGTTACCGACGTTTTGGAGGTGCTTGCTGCTTCCACCTTCAGAGTAGTCTTCTTTTTTAACTACCCTGAAGACAGAAGCAGCAAGTTTCTCTGAAACGTCTGTAACAAATAGCCTGTGTCTGGATCAAAAGTGGTTTTAATAATGCAGTGCTCATTGTTTTCTTAACAAAAATTATATGAAAGGGTTTTGACAGTGATGAATTATATTTAATATTTCTGAGTTTCTGAACTTAGTAGAACTGAACCTGGAAATTCAAGTCTTCTGGAATATTATCATGTTCCACTAAGCAAGTAGTGCCCAGAGTCTTTAAAGATTATAGTTCCTTTGTGTTCAAGGTTACTCTTCTTAGGCAGCTTGACCCTGAAGATGAAGACATTATGATCCTACAAAACCCACTGGCTCAGTTTCACATCCCAGAAGACCTAACTTGAATCTTCAGCAGTGCTGCTGTAGGAACTTCAGTCCCACACAATGGAACATTTGGATAAGGTGTCTCATTTTATAATTAGGTTACCAGGTGAAGAGGCACCTAATTGATTGTATTAGAAAGAGCTTTAACTGGCTGTTTCTAATGGACCCAGCTCAGTATGTTCCTGCCCATCATTTTCCCTGTGGAAGGAACAGGTTCTAAAACATTATGTTCCAGTCAGAATACCAGGCAATGAAGAAAGTTCAGAAACCCAGCAATCTTGAATGAAAAGTATTTCTTTTTGTTTTCTGGAATGTTTGTGAAAGTCCACACAATTCATAATCTTGTCTTTTACCACAGTTCAATTTGTGGCAAGGGCAAGAGATTTTTCTCTTCTCCAAAGTGTCAAAATCGGTTCTGGGGCCCACCTGGCCTCTTATTCAATGAGTACTGGTGATGGAGGTGTGAGCTAACTTCTCACCTCCAGTGTTGCTGAAGATCAGAATGTCCTCTATATGCAAAGGGACAATTTTTCCTTTACATTATTCTATACACAGCCTAAAATAATGCTGTTACAGAGTAACAATCCGTGAAGCGGGCTTATTTGTGTTTGCTGAAGTGTTTGACTTGGGCCTGGTTCTGCAGTGGGACAGAGGAACCAGAGTTTATGTCAGGGCTGACCCCAGATGGAAGGACAAGGTGAGTGGCTTGATGATTTTATCTATTTGTGTGAAGATTATTTGGGTTTTAAACTTTTCTGTCATATTGTTCACACATTTCACATGACGTATGTGGTATGAATGCATAGTGATATTGTTATGTTTGTTATTTTTGTCTGCATGTTTTATCCCTGACAGTACAGGGTGGTATGGAATAAGCTGTTGATTTGGGAAGTTATATCTTTTCAACACATTACACTATGATTTATTCAAGTACCAGAAGAGGCATTGCGCACAATTAGATTACATGTACACATATCAATGCTTAAAAATTATGTCCTCCAGAAGTTCACCCTCTCTTGCAATACACCTGTAATCTCGCTGTCAAGTTACGTACGACTCTGCATAGAAATGCTACAAGAATAGCCAGTCTCATATTGAATTTGGGCTATCAGCTCTTCAGTGGTGTGAAGATGTGCAAAAATTTTCTCTTTAAAATATGCCCCACAACAGGTAGTCTGGAGCTGTTGGGTCAGGCGACTGTGGTGGCCATTACACATCACCAAGTGGCGAAATGGTGTGATTGGGAAGTGACTTCATCACTGTTACTCAGTTGCTGCACCACTTACATTTTTTAGAGGTGGAATTTTAAGTCAGTATGGAGAGTTCTGGGCAAGCTTCCTAATGATATAAGCAGCATAAAGGTGAATTGTCTTGTGGAATGATGCAGCCCTCTCTGCCAGGAGTTCTCACATGCTCTCCTTTTTCATGTGTTCTTGCTTTCCTTCTTCTCCCAACCCTCTTGTCTTGCAGAGCTTGTTTATTGTCATTGGTTCACCCTCCATAGAATTGCAGTAAAATTTGGCATGCGGCCTGTGCTACAGTTTCCAGGTTTTCTCCAAAAAGCACTCAGAGTCGAACACATGGTGCCTAATTGTACAATGCTCCATTGTAAACTATCCAAGCACTAAATCCAAGGCCATGCAACATATAATCATACCTCATTTGTCTTCATGGTGCTACCTGTCTACCCAGCATACTAACTTAAAACCATCACCTTATTCTGGACCAAACTCTAGTTTACAGATTTTGTGAAATTCAGTATTAAAAGGTTGTCACCGAAATCTGTTAGGTAAGTTCAGTTTTGACTCATTTGAATCTTGCATCTGTATATGAAACTGGGGTCAGACTTCTATCATTTTCCCCAAAGTGACCTAACAATTACAACATTTTTACATGACATAAAATACAGGGCTCATTAGAGTATAAAACTTTTATTTGAAATATTTCGCGTGTTGAATATTTAATAATGTACACTGTCGTCTTGTCATACAGGTGAGGGAGATGGATCACTTGTTGACCCATTCTGGTCTTATTTGTCCAGTAGTCTCATTAAAGGTCTTCTTAGATTCTTGGAGCCATTTGGTTTATGATGTTTTAATAGTTATAGATGTATGTTGCTGGGATTTTATCAACATGTTTAATCCATTTGCTTTTATGTTTTGATATTTTATCCCATGTAGATTCTACTTTTAATTATTTTCCCATTTTATTGTTTATTTTGTAGGCCATTTAAGAGCATTTTGCCTTTTCTTTCTCTAATTTCATTGCAATAGCTGCTGTAATTTTAAAATAATTAAATGCAGTAGAAAAATTATTTACCCCTGAGCAGTAGACATGCCACACCACATTAACCCTTTAAAGACAAAGCGCAGACCGCTTTATTTAAAGACCCAGTCTGTATCGCGCTGTAAACACTTTTCATCTCGGTTATAAAAACCAATCAGTTTATGGTGTAAGTGACACTTGTCGCTGTTTGTTCTCAGAAAAATACAAAACACATAAATACAGTGTGGGCAGAGCATACAGTTGTTGAATATTAAACCGGTTTGTGCATCACGTGACGGGTAGGCTTTAAAAGGTTAACATTTTCAGTGTGGTAATTTCTGATGTGATCATAACATGAAGAAGATAAAAAGAAATAAATTTTAATTCTAAACCAAACAACCATCACTGCCCAAAATTTTACCTTTTACTGATGTCATCGGTGTGAAATTTTTATTAAACAACTAGGGAATTATAATGTTTCCAGCTGATTCAAATAATCTTTGTTTTCATACATTATTGATATTTATCACTTATTACTCTCACGGGTGTTCAATACAGGATGAATGAGGCAAATGAACCAAACAAATATATTTGTACATGCAGGCTGTGAACATTAACATCACAGAAATTTATTTTTAATATTTATTGCACATTGAATGGATTGAATGTTTACAATAACTGCATGTTATTAATAATAATAATAATAATAATAACATGCAGGTTCTTATGAATGAAGTTTTTATCTCTTTTATGTTTTTCTAATGGATTTTTGACACTATGTTAGTCTTTGTATCATCTGTCATGTGGTCAGAGCTTACTTGCTTCAGTATTACCACTCGGTAAAAGAAGTGTTGCTTTGAAAGGTGTATGGGTTAAACACTGATATGAGGACTGAAATTTGTTTTCATCATGTGAAAATGTCAACATTATAGGAAAATCTGCATTGTACATTTTTCTGAAATTAATATACAGTCTCAGAATTGTCTTTCACTGTTTCAGCTGAAAGGCTTGTGTGGTAACTACAATGATAACCAGTTGGATGATTTTCAAACTCCTTCTGGTGGTCTCAGTGAGGTATCTGCAAGGCTGTTTGGTGATTCATGGCGACTCCAATCCTACTGCCCAGAATCAGTTGATGTTGTGGTAAGCATGCAGTTTAACTTTAAAATTACCAGTAAGTTGTGATGAACAAGAAATAGTGTATTAATATTATAGTCTTTTTGGGTATTATATCAGTTGGTAAATGGTTTTAAAATTTCAGAAGAATCTGCCTCTATCTTCAGGGTTGCAGTAATCTGAATCTTTGTCAAAGAAAGCTCTTCATGAACTAGCCTGAAGATGGAGGCTGCGTGTTCCATTGAAATGTTTGTACATGTAGGCCATCATTGGTACCACTATGAGAACCTAAAACCTTTCAAAGGAAATTAAACATTAAAACACAAACCACAAAACTATCCTAAGTTGGAAACACTGTCTCTCATGTCCATAAGAAGTTCAGTATCATTTGAGACATTTGTGTTTATTACTTCAACATACATGTTCCAACACAAAAATTCTGGGTTTGATGGTGTCTTGTAGGTGTGGTTTGCCACAAACACCAGTTTATAGCCAGTTCTTTTTGGTTCATGGTGTGACTGTTAGGGATTTGTGAAAAGCAAGTTCACGCTTATTTGGTTTGTCCATAGCAGCCTCATGTGTAATTTGTGTTTTCATTTGTCATGGAGCAACTAAAGTGAACATTTTTATTTCAAACTTGGAAATGGGCTACAGAAACATACAAGATGTTTATTACTATTTATATGCAGCTATATCATGCATACGTCTTTGAGCAGTGTAAAAATTCGGAGAAGGCTCTGATGTCCTTGAAGATAATTGAATGAGAAGCAGCCATAAGCTGTTTAAAATATGGAAAATTTTGCAGATGTTTGTGAACTGGCGGCCATAGAATATCAGCTTATCCAAAAATTGATGGAGGATGAACTGCATGTTTATCAGAAGAAAATTCTTTATGAAGACTTGTGTAACAGCTAGATATGCATGAAGTTTGTTCTGTACAGTTTTATTAATGAGCTCATTGTTTTATGATGATGATGATGATGTTTCTGGGTAATTGCAGTGTGTTAGAGACCAGTCACACACCTATTCTCCTGACTTCATATGAATTGACTTTTTTCTATTCTGTAAGTGAAAACCATCTGAAAGGAAGACCAGTTCTGGATGACAAGGCTGTCAAGAAGAATAATGTTACCACCAAATAAAATGCAGTTTTTTGGGTGCCTTCCTTGACTTCATTGATCAAACTTTAGTATGTTGTGGTCAAAGAAGATTAATATGAAAGAAAATAAAATAACTTCATTCTTGTTTTATGTGTATCTGTTCTCATAGCATCAATCCATGGCCATTTGGATATGCAGAAATACAGGGAATGATGGACAAACCATCTGTTTCTCCACGTAATCACCAGAAAAATTCAAACGTTTGTTGCAACAGTATACCACATGCATATTTTCTTATGAAAAGAAGCAAGAACTCAGTGTTTGCACTATTTGTGTATGAATATATACCATTTCCATCACTACTGTTACCACCACTGTTATACTATTAGCACCACTATTACCATATCAGCTTGAAGATTTTTTTTGGCCTTGTGAAATTACTGTAATAGGGTGTTTTATCATCATAAGATTAAAATGGTAGGTTAATAACAATGATTATCATTTTTTGTAGTGATAAAACTCTACACATATCTGTGCACTAGGGGCCATTTGTAACTATTAGAGTTGCGTCTGTACACACAATGTATGCATTTGTTGTATGTGTGTGTATGTTTGCATGTGGCTTCATATTTTCAAGGATGCCTGCCACAATACGTGTATACACAGTCCGACAATTATATAATGAGACTGAGGTTACAGAATAAAACTGGAACAAAAGGCTTGAGTACTATCTGTATCTTATTCAAAGTACATCCCTTCTGCATCGATACAGCGAGTGGCACGATCTAGCAAAGACTGGAACGACCTCTGCACCTCTTCTTGTGGTATGGCCCGAAGACTCGTTGCCACACCTCCATGGATGTCTTGAACATCTTCAAAGAGGCGCCCTTTGAATGGTAACTTCAGTTTGGGGAACAGAAAATAATCACAGGGGGATAAATCAGGGGAGTAGGCCGGATGATTGAGCATGCACACTTGTTTTCGGGCAAAAAATTCTTGTACAGCAACTGCCCGGTGAACCGGTGCATTGTCGTGAAGAAGAAACCAACTGCCTGGTGCTGAGTACTTGGGACGGACACGGCGAATCGTCTTCCATAGGCATTCCAGAACACTCAAATAAAAACTTCCAGTGACAGTTTGTCCCTCAGGGACAAACTCGTGGTGAATAATTCGCTTGCTGTCGTAGAAACGCACAAGCATTGTCTTCACTTTTGGCTTTTGAAGACAAACTTTTTTGCCTTTTGGTGATGCTGGTGACTTCCATTCAGCACTTTGGCGTTTAGTTGTGGGATCATAGCGAAAACACCAAGTTTCATCCTCTGCTACAATCGAATTCAAGAAATTTTTATTTCTA
>Ga0268261_10000920_pt1 | contig 19590 bp, 22 predicted proteins | sample TergutNc150P1_FD_190353 | JGI IMG/M metagenome (GOLD analysis project Ga0268261, IMG submission 190353) | Nasutitermes corniger P1 segment gut microbial community from laboratory colony in Florida, USA - Nc150 P1 (SPAdes) (version 2) | ecosystem: Host-associated > Arthropoda: Insects >...
AACCAGCACTTCCGCGTGACGTCACACAACAGATGCAACAGCTACCCGGGGGAGCCATACTTCAGTGGAGAAAAATCACTGAAATATGGCTCATTCGGGTGGCTGTTGTGCTGGCGGCCATATTGGAGTCCGGATTCTGCACTCGCTCCGATACTGCTACTAACAATTATAAAAACCTCAAAGCTTTCTGGCTGCGACTGCTTAACGCCGACAACGCACCAATAATCTCCAACAGCATTTGCACACGTCAAAGCACATACATAACGGAACACTAACACATCCAAGACCACAGCCCTCCAGCATTCTCCTTTGACATGGATCCAAGGATTATAGATTCACAGACTATACCGTTATCACGGATAAGATTCATGTGCCCAGGTAAAAAAACACCATCGTTAGCACTAGCTAGAAAATAGAATTTTATTGCCGTTCTCACAACTTACAGTTTCAAATAATATAGAACTATTACATATTCATATTAATTGGAAACATGTTTCGATCCTATAGGTTATCTACATGCCCTCAACTGTAATCAAAATGTAAAATACAGATTGAAGGATGACGAATGACTTCAAGTAGGTGTTGTATGATTTTTCAAATTTAAGTGAAACAGAAGTAAATTAAAATACAAGAAATAATGAATTTTACAAACGTTCATTAAAATCCGTCACTGCAATACGTTGTGGACGTAATATGTGTGGGTAGTTTACGAAAAAGTTAGTTAATATTAGATTGTTACGAAGATAAGACAGAGCTGCTAGTGCATTACTACAGATCCCAAATCTGGGAGAATAATATATTCTGCATTTGGATATTTAATAATTATAAGAATAATGGAATCGATGTCACTGTTGCCTTTTTGGCAAATGGGAATTGTATTGCTTGTCAACAACAAATCAACGCGATGTTTTTGTCTCGCGATATATCTCATACTTATTTACTCCATGGAGTAGTCCTGCTTGAGAAGCTAACCGGTTCTCGGCAAGTCAAGAAATTCCCCGCATTTTATGGACCCGGAGGTTCAATACCGCATTCATACGTGCCCACCACCTGTCCTTATCCTTAGCCAGCTCTGTTTAGTTTATGCCTCCACATCCCAATTCCTGAAGGTGCAACTTAATATTATCCTCCCATCTACGCCTGGGTTTTCCAAGTGGTCTCTTTCTTTCAGGTTTCCCCAACACCCTGTATGCGCCTCTCCCCCATATAAGCTACATGCCCCGCCCATCTCATTCTTCTCAATTTAATCACCCGAACAATATTGGGTGAGAAGTACAGATCATTAAGCTTATGTGGTTTTCTCCACTCCCCCGTTACCTTTTACCACCTAGGCCCAAACACAATACAGCCCATGACCTATCGAATTTTGTCCCAAAGACAAATGTCTCCAAATTTTAAAAATAACTGGAACTACAACAATTTCCTCCACTTGGCAGTTTCAGTGTATATCCTTATGTTGACCTGCAAGTCTTACTGCCTCATAGCAACTTGTTTTCCACATGCTCTTTCAGGTGTTACACACTACCATCTTTAACTACTCATTGGACCCTTTCATCCCTACCACAGGCCATAAAATACGTTGTCTTTCCTCTGTTCCCACGCGGATCTGACAGTAGTTTGTGACTTACCAACACAGTCTCCTTTTCTTGGATTTCGTCCATCCTCTAAATTTTTTAAACTAACAATGGCGTTTCAGAAGTTGACAGTAGTAAGGTCCGGGGTATAGCCCGCCGATGGGCAATTCCCCCGGGCCCAAAAAAGAAGAATGGGGTGCAGTTTTGCACCCCCAAAAAGTGGGCCCGAAGGATCAATTGCGCATTTTTGAGTAAGGTCCTGGGTATAGCCCGCCTGGCATAACTCGTTCTTTAGCTTCATTAGTAGTTAGGCCCTTAGGCTCGGTCGACCTTTATCCTTAACCTTTGTGAAGAAGGGTTTGTAAAAGGTGGTCGAAAGCCGAAACGTCGTCGGTTTTCGGCTTTCGACTTTATCTAGGTATTTTGTCAGGGTGCCACCATATACCCCCATACGCCTGAGGTTCCGGCGGTGTTTGGGTGAGGATTGGTGGATGTTAGGAAATGGTGTTGATTGGTAATGGATACGTTTTAATCATATATGTAGGGTTGACGTAATGTCGCCGTATAGATTGGTAGATTTAAGATGGCTGCCGTTGTATGGTGAGGAGCGGATCCGTTGTATGTGAAGGCTGGCCTTGGACTGACCGGCAAGTGCGATATAATAATATATATGTGTGGTTGACGTAATGGTGCCGTATAGATTGGTATATTTAAGATGGCGGTCGTCCGTGTCTATGGGCGTTGGCCGGCCGGCCGGCCATGGACAGCGTGCCTCGCGTGGTGATGTCATGGACTGCTAGCCTGGAGCGGTGATGTCATGTACAGCTTGCCTCATGTGGTGATGTCATCTGTGAGTTGCGCTCGTGGAGAGAAAGAGAGAGAAGGCACTGGCCTGGTATTGGCCAACAGGAGGCTGGCGGGGGCGTGTGTGTGAGTATTGTACAGTGATGGCTGCCGCAGTTCTTGGAAAAGACATGTTAGCAGTATTCATGTAAGGATATGTGGGATGTAAGAGGAATGCGCTGGTAAGAGTGTTACAGTTATCGGCATGTACATGTCGCAGCATGTTTGTTATCGGCAAAGGGGCTGATGTCATAAGGTGTGGGGTAATATGCTGACTACCGCATAGTAACGTTCGAATCAGCAGATTTTTGAAGGACTACGATATACAGCCTCGAGGTTAAGCAGATAAGCATTTTGTCTTATATAAAAGGTGTTCGTGTGCATTAGCACTCTGTTACTAGAAGTTCTGAAGTTCTCGTCTTTGCCATTCTCAAGCAGAACATCGCCTGCTGCTGTTGTTGTGCCCTCCATCGCCTGCTGTTGCTGTGCCCTTCGCTATCTAATAGTTACGCGGTAAGTGAACAGCTGTTAGTATTAATATATTGTGAGTGTTCAGACTTTAAGAGAGTTTGTATTTTGAAGCAGAACAGCGCCTTCTGTTGCCGTTGCTATTCGTGGTGTGAAAAGGGGAAGTGAGTAGGGAAGCGACGACGGTAATGCCATGCCATTAGTTGAAGGAAATGAGGAACTATAGCATAGAGTTCCGTGATGGAGTGGGTGTATGGTAGATGAAAGTATTTGAAAGAGGCTATCTGAAAAAGAAAAGGAAATAAATAACACGTGGGTGTACACAGAACATGTCTTTATTGGCAAGGCTAGGTCCTCTTTCTCATAATATATGTAATATAGGTAGCTGCCTCATGGGACAGTAGCCTGCATATGTAATCTGTCTCCAGATATGTTCCGTGTTGATGTCTGTAATATCAGTATCGGTTAACACACGAGCATAACATTTCGGGAGACAGATATCATATGACTTCTCTGTTTCATATTGGCTATAACTAATAATACGGAGCTGCCCACCCGTTCCACATATGATATATTGTAAGGTACTCCAAGTTCCATGTCTGCGATGTGGATCCCTTAAGTCTTGACGACTTGATAAAATCGAGTAGGTAGATCCGTCTGGAACAATAAATGACAGTCAGCTATTCGATAACAAGTTGATAGGACCCCGACTTTTCACATTTTCCTTTGTATATCAGGTGTAGTTTTAGCTTCCCCTCAACGATCATCTCTAAATCCTCATCTTTGAAGGTCGTGCTATATCGTTTTGGGAGAAACACCTTCCCTAATTTTGGCTCTGTGTCCCGAAGGCTGAGAAGTACGGTGTCCCCATATTTGGTGTTGACGCGCCGCGCGAACTCTATGAGGTATTTCCTTCCGACAGCTATCTCCGATATCGGAATAACATCGGTCGATGCGACGTCCTTAAATTTGTAAATGAGGTCCGTCTGAAAAAAGACGCGCGTGGGAAGAGAGCGAGGCTTTAAAACAGAATGCACAGAATAATAGAGAGAGAGAGAAATTTGCTTACCCTAGCATCAGCCATTGTATGGGTGCGATGATGAAGTACGTGACGGCAAATGACTGTACTCTATGCGTTGTCGTCCTTTAAATACTAGGAAGGGTACACCTACGCAAAGTAAGAAATAGGGCTGTCAGCAATCGTGACAAATAAGAGAGACACACCCTCGCAACGTGCAAGACCGTCTTAAATGCTTTATTATAAATAGAACCCACAGAGACATGTAATGACATCATATGTGACGAGCAATCCGGACGAGGTGTGTGAATTTATACAAACGCTTTTGGAGGTGAGTATATCGTCTATTGACAGCAGTAGTATTAGTAACACAATGTATCGTGTTTGTTTTAGAATAACAATGGTGCAGAGGAAATTTGAGATTCCAGAGGATGAAGCAGAACCGCCAAGGTTCATAATAGAGGGCGAAATACAGAGGCGATACCAGCGCTTCAATGCTGTAGGAAAACAGCTGACGGTTCAAGTACTGTCTCCGCATGTCGGAGGGGATACGAACCCTGTATCACATTTCCTAGCCACTGTAACTGATCTAGTGGGGTATGCTGTACGCAACCGCAGTGACTCGGACATGGTAGGGATAACGATTCGCAACCAAGTCAATTTGCAACACAGGGCAATCGGAATCAGTTTCCGAAGGAGGGATCAATTGTCTGAAAATGTAATTTGGAGCGTATTCGAAAAGGTAGCCCAATCCAACGATCGGTTCAACGCTCTAGATAACCTGATCGTGGAGGTACATTCAATCATGATGCCCGTAGGTTTTGGCAAAGTCGCTATGAAAACGAAGGGTAGATCGCTGTCTGTCATGGCGCATTGGAAAAGAAGCATCGTAGAGGTAAAAGCGGAAGAAAATTGTTTGGCTCACGCTCTAGTTATAGCCGTAGCAAAATTGACGAACGATTCCAATTATAAAGCATTTCGTCAGGGACGTAAAATTCGCCCTAAGGTTGACCATTTACTAGAGATTACAGGAATTGATCTGACAAATGGCAGAGGCATCCCCGAACTAACACGATTTCAAGAACTTTTCATAGACTACAGAATTGTCGTGTACGGGGGACTACATTGTGATGAAATAATTTTCGACGGCCGGATAGAATCCGAGAACAGGATTAATTTACTGTATGACGACCGTAAACGACATTATCACGTGATCGTGAACTTAACGGGTGCTATGGCTAAAACGTATGTCTGTAAGGGTTGTAACAAGGGATGTGAGCGAGACGTTGAACACAGATGCCAGCAGACATGTAGTGATTGCAATTCTATACCGCCATGCATAACGTCACAGGTTCGAATGCCGTGCGCGATATGTAACAGAACATTCAGAAGTCAGACGTGTAATGACAGGCACACGACAAACAAGCTGCGGGGAAAGACCGTATGCGCGCAGAAAAGGAATTGTGCCAAATGCGGTGCTTTGCTGACACGTAAAAGACACGAATGTTTTAAACCCTACTGCGAATACTGCGGTGAAAAACAAAGAAGTAGGTCATCTGTGTTATATGAGACCTTTGACGAATATATTGCCTAGTAGTGATAACGTCTTATTCGTATTTTACGATTTCGAAACAACACAAGATTTAAAATTCACAGATTCGGCAACGATGCATGTTCCAAATTTAGTTTGTCTGCAACAGTTCTGTTCGCTGTGCGAGACAAAGCCAGACATCAATACGGACTGTACGCGTTGTGGAAAGTGAAAACATTCGTTCTTCGAAGATCCAGTGGGTGATATGCTATCTTATCTTTGTGAACCTCGACCTTGGTGTAAGAAGGTTGTGGCGATAGCACATAATGCCAAAGCGTTTGACGCTCAGTTCATCCTGAATAGAGCCATCTTGTTAAAATGGAAGCCTAAATTGATTATGAACGGATTGAAAATTGTCAGTATGGAGATTGAACAAATGCATTTCTTGGATAGTGCGTCATATCTACCGATGCCTCTGCGTAAATTACCCGAGGCCTTCGGGTTGGCTGTCACGAAATCGTGGTACCCGCATTATTTTAACACTAGCGCTAATCTCGACTATTTCGGACCGATGACTGATATCGCGTATTTCAGGGCCGATGAGATGAAAGAGTCAGAGAGGAGGGAGTTTATGACTTGGTATGAGGAGCGGAGAGACGAGGTATTTAATAACCGGCGAGTGTTGGAACAATACTGCCAAGATGACGTCACCGTACTGCGGGAAGCTTGTCAGATAATCCGAAGAGATTTCATGGAAATCGGTAATATCGACGTTTTTCTCGAGGCGGTGACCATCGCCTCTGCGTGTAATAAGGTGCTCAGAAAGCAGTTCCTAAAGCCGCAGATCATCGGATTGATTCCCACGGGTGCATACTGCTGTAATAAGAACTACAGCAAGAAAGCTCTGATGTGGTTGTTGCACATGCAGCAAGTCGACAACTGTCACATAAAACATGCTCGAAACGGCCGCGAATATAGACTTCCCGAATTACCAAATTTCAGCGTAGACGGGTACTGTGAAGAGACGAGGACCGTGTACGAATTTTTAGGTTGCTACTTCCACGGTCATACGTGTCAGTCATTCCGAGACGTTCCTACACAGAGTAAGGAGACGTTGGCCGACCGCTACGAGCGCACTATGACCCGATTAGAGCAGATAACAAGGCAGGGTATGAAGTCAAGATCGCGTGGAAGTGCGACTTTGACAGGGAGGGAATCGTGGACGAGAAGCCTGAATTGCTGACGCATCCCATAGTACAACAAACCTCTCTTAATACCCGAGATGCTCTGTATGGGGTCGAACAGAGGCCATATGTCTATACCATAATACGAGCGAGCAAGAGGCTGTGCAGTATTGTGATATAATGAGTTTATATCCATACGTCTGCAAATATGGAAAATATCCCGTCGCACACCCTACAATTCATGTGGGCGACACGTGCAAAAACGTGGCTGCCTGTCTAAAGATGGAGGGCCTCATGAAATGTTCGATCGTGCCGCCGAAACGTCTGTATCACCCGGTCTTGCCGTTTCGATACAACAAGAAATTATTATTCTGCCTGTGTAGGTCGTGTGTCGTCGAGCAGAATATGCGTGGTGAATGTCGTCACGACAGAGATAAGGAGAGAGCTCTGACGGGCACATGGGTCATAGATGAGATTCGGCTGGCTGTCGAGAAAGGCTATAGAATTCACGAAAATTGAGATCTATGAATACCATGTCACGCAATACAATCGCGAGACGGGTGACGGAGGACTGTTCGTCGCATACGTAGATACGTTTCTGAAATTGAAGGCAGAAGCTAGTGGTTATCCCAGCTGGGTTCGAACCCCGGATGATGAGGATAGCTAAATCGATGCGTTCTGGAAAAGCGAGGGGATCCGTCTAGATAAAGACGCTATCAGACACAACCCGGCTAAACGAGCTTTGGCGAAACTCTCTCTTAACAGTATGTGGGGCAAGTTGAAGGAGCGAAATACGGAAATGATTTCCGAGCCTAAAGAGCTGTACATGTTTCTGTCCAGTCCTGGCATCGAGTTGACGTCCTTGTTATTCGCTAGCGATCACGTTGTCTGGCTGAGCTGGCACTATGCCGAGGAGAAACACATACCGAACCTACGTCATACCAATGAGGTCACGGGGGCTTACGTCACGATGGCGGCAGGATGCAACTGTATCGCTACTTGGACACGCTCCAAGATAAGGCTCTGTACTGCAATACAGATTCCGTGATATATGTTTAGCCGAAAGACGAACCCCCTCTCATCCAAACTGGGGATAGTTTGGGGGCTATGACGTCAGAGCTAAAACCCGACGAATACATAGCGGAGTATGTAGGGGCAGGTCCAAAAAAATTACGCTTACAGGACGCTTAATCATGCCTCTGGCGAGTGCAAGACGGTCTGTAAAGTAAGAGGAATAACTCTGAACTACAATGCCTCGCAAATCGTCAATTTTACCAAGATCAAAGACATGATTCTGAATGGCGACGAGGCTGAGACCGTCGCCGTACACACAGATAAGAAGATTAAACGTAAGAGGGGTAACGGTAGAATCAATATCATTACCGAACCCGAAAACTAGATATATAGTCTCCTTTCTGAAGCGCAGGCTTCTAAATGACAATATGTCTGTACCGTTCGGGTATAAATAAGGGTACAGTTAGCGATATATGTCATTTTCATGGCTGTCGATCTGAATTTCAAACATCCTTTTACCTGCATCGTGAGCGGTCCGACAGAATCGGGCAAGTCATCATTTACCTTGCGTCTTCTGCAACATCTCGATTCTATGTGTACGGAACCGGATTTTAGCGGTGGAATCATCTGGTGTTACAGCGAGAAGTCTGCCGTTCCCCGACAAAAATTGGTCTGTTTACATAAGGACGTTAGTATTCACGAGGGTGTACCCCAGAATTTTGGCAATGACCGTGGTAAACCGTGTCTCATAATTCTCGACGACCTGTTAAACGAGGTGTATTTGAAAGACGTATGTGACCTGTTCACGAAGGGTAGTCATCATAGGAATATCAGTGTTATTCTTATAACTCAGAATCTGTTTCATCAGGGCCGTTTCTGCCGAGACATATCGCTTAACGCTTAATATTCCGTCGCCTTAAAGAACGTCAGAGACAAGAGCCAATTTCAATACTTGGCGCGACAAGTGCATCCCGAAGACAGCGATAGTTTATACAAGGCTTATCTGGATGCTACCGAGTTATCTTATATTAGATTTTGCGCAAGACACAGACGACCGCTTGCGGTATCGAACCAACGTCTTTCCGGACGAATATCCTCCTATAATCTACGCACCGACGAGTGATGAAGCGGATAAGATCGAATTACCACGCTCTGCAAGTATTAAAGACAGCGGATCTTAAACTACGCAAATCTATACTCGTAAACTGTAAGAGCGAACTTCTGAAAACTAAGCGAGTGCTCTTTAAACTTGTTGCAAGGTAACGTCAAGTTAACACCGTGCCAGTAGAGGAAATTGCGAAAACATAGAGTACTCCTTCGCAAGCTAGCCGATAGGCACGTGTCGCTATCTGCCAAGAAAAAGACCATAGTTCAGCGAGGCGGTTTCTTGCTCCCTCTCCTAGGCGCGGTGTTGCCAACTATCGCCAGTCTACTATTCAAGTCGCGAGACTCGTAGGAAAATGTTACGTAAAATGTACCTCGTATCGCCCGATTACCTAAATACCGTCACGGGCAATAACAGTGACTCCCGACTCCCTCCTCCTCCTAAAGTGGCGCGGAAAGCCTCGGGGGTAGGAAAGAAACATAACAGTAGTAAACGACGACGGTCTGTAAAGAACACGAAGAAGAAAGATACGGTAAAACATGAATATGATAAGGGGTTAAAGTACTTGCCGAACTTCAGGAGGCGGATTTCGAAAGAAAGAGACAGATAAAGACTGTAGCTGATTTCTTAAAGCAAGTATTACCGTCCTCCTCCTCGACGTTTGTTCAAAACATTAAGCCCGATCTTGATGCGTCTCATTCGGGTGCGCAGACAGAACTCCATCCCGCGACCTCTCCGAAACGTTACATAAAATCCGAACCTCCCGCATATAAGACGACGCCGATTCCGTCTACATCTAGCGACGTCAATTATGAGACGTCTACTTCGCCCTCTATTGAAGGAGACGACGATGATGATTATGTAGGCGCCGAAGACCCGCGAGTCGAACCCCACGTACTAGAATTCGGTGCGAAGACTTTAGGCGAATTGGCCAGTCCGTACGTGTCTCCATATCTCTATGAATGTAAAAGGCGCTTTCTCGATACAGAGTACGGTATCCGAAAAGTTGGCGACGATTTCATGATCGGCGATTCGCGGGTCTGTGTGGATCGACACGGTAATATCCATATTAAGGAGGGAGAGTTCCCGGCTACAAAGGGTCTGTGGGAGCTCCTGACGCGTAAGAAGGTGAATAGAAAATTGGTTACCTCCACGATCTAAAACAATATAAGACAATTTTGGAGATGGTCAATGCGCATTTGGAAGGTTATGACCCCGACGCTAACATCCACACTTCCAAATGTCTCAAGTTTAGGGACGTTATTTCGAGGCTTTTTTCAGGCACACGTCAAAGTGGCGTTGAAGCCGCATTACGCCGCGAGTGGGTATCGTATTAAATAGCCATGTTGCGGAGACTGTATTCTGAACCTACTGCACCGTCAGCATTTTCCAGCTTGCACAAGCTTCGAGAGGCCGTTAGACACGCTACTAAGCGGAAAACCCCAGGCCAGATAAAGGCATGGCTAGAGACACAAGATGCATATACAATGCACCGACCCGTCAGAGAACGCTTCCCCAGAAACCCGTACACTGTCAATAATATCGACGACGTTTGGGAAATCGATATTTTAGATCTGTCATCCGTGAAGAAATATAACGACAATCATAGGTATTTACTGCAGTTAATTGACGTGTTTTCAAAGTATCTGCGTAGAATACCCTTACGCACAAAGACGGGAAAAGAGGTCGCATCAGCACTATAATCTATATTACAAGACCCGAAATATACGAAACCTATACGCAGACGACCCGTGTGGGTACGTACAGATAAGGGGAAGGAGTTCCTGAATATGCAATTTCAAACGTTACTAAAACGTGAGGGGATCGAGTTTCAAGTCTGTAGAAATCCCGACGTTAAATGTGCGGTCGTGGAGCGCGTCAACAGAACGCTGCGCGATAAACTGTACAGATATTTTACCTACATGTACACGTATAGATATATAGATGTCCTGCTCAAATTTGTCAAGAGGTATAATGCTACCATTCATTCGACCACGGGTATAGCACTCGGCAACGTGCGCGACACCGACGTGTTAACGATCTGGAATAAGATGAAGGGGATGGCCGACCGAAAACGACGTTTAAACAAGTTAAAATTTCTGGTGGGCCAGCATGTACGCATCAGCAAGGAGAAGGTGAAATTCGCGAAAGGCGGAGAACAAAATTACACCACCGAAATATTCAAAGTACATAAGGTTGTGCACAGAACCCCTCGTCCCGTGTTCGAAATCGAGGACTTGCGCGGCCGAGAGATCGAAGGCCAGTTTTACACCGAATAATTGGTTCCCGTTCGCATCACGAAACAGACCACTTATAAGATAGATAAAATACTAGACAAGAGGGTTACACGCGGCATTCTAGAGTACCTGGTTCGATGGAAAGAATATAGTGCAGACTGATTCTTGGGTTCCTGTCGACGATATCCAGTCTGTGTAAAAAATGGATCGCGATCATTTCTATATCACGCTGTTTAGTAATGCCTCTCAAGAAGTATACCCCGACATTAAAATCAGCACATTTACGGTACAATTGGCAAAGCCTGTAACACTCGACCCGTCCGAAACATGGGAGGTGGGATAATGCGAACTCTCCTACTCTGCGACTCAGCAGTTAGACAATATGGCAGGAGATAATACGAACGCTTTGGTGTATTGTGATTTGATAGCTCCACAATTTATAGGCACCGATATGGTCAGATATTTGAGAACATTCAATATCGTGCCAGCCGATCATGGTGGCGAGTATTTATTCGAGAACGTGTATTATATACCGGTAGAAAAGAGAAAGGTTTCAAGACATACGTATCGAAATACTAAATCTGTCGGGGGAGCGGATCCCCTTTAGAGATAGCACGACCCCCTTAAAGGTGGTCCTTCATTTTCGGCGAGTCGTCACCCATTGATATATATAGATATGACGTCAATACTCCACCTACATTTCCAAGTATGACGCCGTTAGGACATTATTATGTACGTCAAGCAGGCGGAGAACGCGGTGACTCAGGCATCGGCCCAATATATTCCGTCCAGCCATTCGTTCAGCGCGGACATGGTATAGGCAGTTTTCTCCAAGGTCTATGGAGGACCGTGCGACCCGTACTCTGGAGCGGTATCAAGTACCTCGGACGCGAAGCGTTTCGCACCGGCGGAAAAATCATAACTGATATAGCCGACAATCCAGCACAGATAGGGGTTCGTGACATCCTATCGAAACACGTGTCGGAATCGACGCAAAATATTATTAAAAATTTACGCGGCGGTGGTAGCGGTGCACGTAAGAGAAAGAGAGCATCTTCCCACAAACCGCGTAAGGAGAAGGTCAAGAGAGCTAGAATCACGAAACGCAAGACCTCCAAGACTATAAAAAGAGACATATTCTCGTGATTCGCATCAGTCGCTACCCGATCATGTTTGGAGACGTCGAGTTTGTAACTACCGAGTTCGATAATTTCGCGCATAAGCCGGTAAAGCGGCTATCCTAGAGACGAATGCGGTCCACTGTAAGCCGATCGCGACAGTAGATCAAAATGATCTCGAATTTTTTATACCCGCCGATAATGAGACATATATAGATCTGGACATTAAACTCTATGTCAAAGGCAAGTTAATCGGCGCGGACGAGAAGGATCTCGACGCTACAGATTTTACGGCGGGAACCAACAATTTCCTCCATTCTCTATTCAGTCAGTGTAGCATCTCGCTCAACGGAGTGAACATCACGCCGGCCTCAGAACTGTACCCCTACCGCTCATATCTGAAAGCCCTACTGACCTATGGTTCCGACGCGCCCAATTCGCATCTTACAAATGCGTACTGGTCTCTGGACGAAGGGGACGTCTTAGCCGGTGATCCGACATCCGCCAACATCAAGAACAAAGGCTTTGCCAAGAGATGGGAGCGGCAAAAACAAAGCAAAGTAACAGAGTTATATGGTCGTTTACACGCCGACATCTGCAACGTCCCGCAATTTCTGCTCTCGGGCGTCCGCGTGCAGATAAGATTGACCAAGGCCAAGGACGATTTTTACCTTACGAACCCGAATACCGATACAAAAACAAAAGCAACTTTTAAATTTTTCGACGCTGAGCTGATCGTGCGACGCATCCGACCCAGCCCGAAAATCTCCATCGCCCATAACGAGGCTCTAAGCAAAGGATTCCTTGCCAGATATAATTTGACGAGAGTCGAACTCAAGACTTTCACGTTGGGTATGCTCCCGAAACGTACGATATTTACCACGGTAAAGAACACGGACTCACGGACTTTCTCGGTTCGAGAGACTCGAATCCGTATAATTTCCGCCATTACGATCCTACCAACTTCACCATGTATGTGAATGGTAGACAGATTCCTAGCGAGAGCCTATCTCTGAACATGGGTCATGAGAAAACGTCCGTCAGAGGTTACGCGACACTGTTCGAAGGCACCGGCATTCACCACTCGAACTCGGGACTCCAGATAACTCATGATATGTATATAAACGGTTTCTTCATGATATTGTATGATCTTACGCCAGATCTGGCAGCATCGGAAGGGCACGCGTCACTCCCTACAAGTGGCGATATCAGGATCGATCTGAAAATTGACGCGGCACTACCCGAGGTTATTACCTGTCTATTTTATCTAGAGTATGAAAATTCGGTACGCATAGATCTAGCTCGCAACGTATCGACAGACTTCTCGTGATGAACACCGTCCAGATTCAGCACGCTCTAAAGGATGTCAATTCTTTTCTCGGGGTTTATGCTTCGGATCTCCTACCGCGCTCGATCGTGCAGACTGGCACTGTTATAGATAACACAGACCCTCACACAGAGATGTTCACACTGGCGGGCGATTCATTTCCAAAACCCCCGTTCTTCAAGCTGTTACTTTTTCGATTCCTGCGGCCGCCATCCACATATTCCCTCGATCCTAGATTTCATACGACACAATTGTACAGTCTGGCAATACAACAGAACGCAACTCCAAGGACCTACCACTACAGTTTGCGGCGAATATTGCTGCCTTTTCGCTCTGTACATGGATAGGGGATACACCCCGCAACAATTCGTGGGGCTGTTTGCTGCTGACGATGCGGACCGACACATCCACAGGCTATTCCGCTCGGAATTTGGCCCTACGCTGTGCAAACATCGTGCAGGAGGGCAATGTTGTACCAGCCTATATAAAAGGTGAGTCATTAACCTTGTTTGTTCTATTCTGTATACGACAGCGCTCAAAGATGGAGTGCGTGATAGATTTTGAGGTCCTGCACGGCGAGCAGAACGAGGAGGTCGTCAAAGAAGTCTCTGTCGCTGCCGAAAATGTCATAGGCATTTCATTTCAAATGAATGTCAGCTCACGGCTCCGCCGAAAACGGACTGTCTTGGGGAGATGGACAGCTCGACTACGCCAAGCTTCCCGAAACCATACGCGAGGCCGTCTCGGGATACGCGCATCTGTACGCGTATGGCACCGCAAAGACCAAATTTCTCTCAAACTTGCTGGGACAACCTGTTCGAAATCTGGAGGATTTTAACTGTCCCCACCCCACGACCTCAAGGCGCAATTCAGTTACAGTATGCCTTGCCGCAAGAATTATCTAAACTACCGTTGCGCAAATAGAAACGCGCATACACTATTCAAATGGCTCGTGCATCACCTTCAATCCCGCAACTATATCGCCTGTCCACCCGAATTTACACGCCATACCGCCCCGTTTAATTCCGGTCTATGACGTCTGTAATGACGACTTCTTTATTTTTCTGCAGCTGTATAAAACGGCGCTAACCACCTATCCGCCCATCAGTCTGCAGCGCCATGTCAACAGGAATGCGTATACGTCTGCCCTGACAGGCTCCGAAGCTCCCCATAATCTATGACGAGGAAGAGGAAGGCGGGCCTGACCCGAAGTGCGTCAGGGCGCCCGAACTCGACACGTGTCTGGAAGTCGTCACCACAGCGCTCGGCAATCCCAACAGAGCCCTGCTACGCCGCGTCTTCTTCGTCGCGGAGGACAAGTCCAAATACGTGTCAGTGGGCTACTATCCTGCCCGTGGTTATCAGCCGCTAGCAGAATTCGGAGGCGCCAAAAAGCTGCCTCTGCTCCTTAACGTTCAACAGCTGCAAACTATGGCCGAAAATATCGCGGCCCTGTGCGACGCTCTGTCTACAAACGAGTAGTATATGAAGAAGGACGGAGACTTTAGAATGAACACGACCGGCAGTTACAGGGTTGCCAGAGTGTATCTTGGTAAACAGTACATGACATTCACGTACGAGGAGTTGCGTAATCTGGCTTACATAATGTATATGATTCAGAACCAGATGACTTTCTACATCGCCGCCATGACTGATGTAATTGCCTATATAGATACAGCTCACGGCTCTGCTACATATGTGGAGCCACACTCTAACGCTGACAAATTTATGAATTATTATCAACTGTTCGAAGAACTCAAGTCTTATTAACCATCTAAACATGCTCTGTACTTGTTTCTGATGCAATAAATTACACCTACTTAAACTGAACACCCACGTGTTGTCGCTATTTCATTTTCCTACCACTAGAGGTCTCTACTATCTAATCTAATTCCACTATAAAAGTAGGTAAGCGCGCGTATAGACGACACTTCTCATGTGTGCGCTGACATGGACGTCAAAGACGGCCCCTCTGGTCATAAACAGATTTGGATATCTCGCTCGAGACTCAGCCTCCTTCTCCGCAGGTGTCAGACCGCGGCAACAGTCCAACCACCACGAACCCGGGACCGTCCGCAGACATACCGCCGGATCCTATCTCTCGCCCTCCCGCTAGGCAACGAACATACTACGACGGACACATTGGTATTGGCACAAGAACAGGCTATCCGACCTTGGCGAGGACCCAGACATCCCGAATATTCGACATTAGCTAAACGCACACGCAACTTCTACGATGGACAGTGGGTTGCCGAAGGAAAGCCTTCGGTGAGCTCTATAGCGGCCGCGGGCTTTTACTACGACGGTAAGTCTCAATATTTAAATTTCCCACACATATTTAAATTCAAAACTTCGAGTCTCCCGCGATACACTCTCTCATTCATCCGTGATCCTATTCAAATTTTTCCGTACATATTTAAAATCCTACATTTCAAATATCGCGCCCATATTTAAATTCAAACCTTCGACTCTCCCGCCTCTTTCATCCGCGACACACCCACTCCATCACGGATCTCTATGCTATATAGTTCCACATCTCCGTCAACAAATGGCCTTCCCTACACGTTTAGCAAACTTTTAAGTTATCGAAATAATTTCCCTAGCTAAACTGTTTAATCTCTCTCTCTCTCTCATTCCATGGTGGAGTGACGGCTGTATTTGCTTTTACTGCAGCGGTGCATTATTTGATTGGGAACAAAATTATATACCTTTTATAGAACACGCCCGTTACTTCCCTTTCTGCCCTTATATCAGATTCGTCAATGGACACGCGTTCATTCGCGACCAACATCCCGAATATCGTACCGAGATGGATTAAATTTCACTTCAACAGATGGCGTTCCTATTCACTTCCCTAACCACGCACACGAACCTTTTTTTCACACTCACTGACATGCAGAGTATTAATAATATCAACTGCTGATAACACCGTGGGTTGTCTGATCAGCAAACGGCAACACTGGCAACGAGCAGCGGCAACCGGCAGCGGCAATGGACAGCGACGACAACGGCAACGGGCAGCGTCAACGGGCGGCGGTAACAATGGTAGCGGGCGGCGACAACAATGGCAACAGGCAGCGGCAGCTATGGCAACGGGCAGCGGAAGCAGGTGCTGTTCTGCTTGAAATTACAAACCCTCTTAAATTCTGAACATTCACATACACAATATATTAATACTAGCAACAGTTGTTCGCTTACCGTGTAACTAATAGCTGACAAAGGTCGTGGCAACAGCAGCAGCAGCAGCAGCAGGCGATGTTCTGTCTGAAAATACAAAATCTCTTAATTCATTTTTCAAATTTGAACAATATAGCATTTCCATAATTTTTAAATTTATGCAAACGTGTCCTTTTCAATTTCAAAATTCTATTACACAATATTTTAATACTAACAACAGTCGTTCACTTACCGCGTAACTAATAGTTGACACCGGGCGTGGCACGACACGACGACAGCAGCAGGCGATGTTGAATATGGCGGGAGCTACAGCTTCAGATCTTGTATCAACACAGTGCCATTCCAGCCAAGACTAATTATATTTTACATAATGCTTATTCAGCTAAAACCTCGAGGCAGGGCGTCATCGCCAGCGTCATTAAAAAATCTGCTGATTCGCGTGTTGCAATACTCGAGTTCGCAAAGCAGCATGACTCGCTATGCGCTACTCAGCACATTACATCAGCTTCGCCAAACGTGTAGGGGTTGTCCAAACTCCCGTGCCGCACCTGGCGACTACATATTACAACTATGTGGCTTCTGCGCATATATAAACGCTACACTTACACGCGTACAGACAGTCAGCTTCCTGCAAACGACGCCCAATGTCTCCTCTGCAAGCCCTTGAAGATCACCTGGGCTCCATAGACACATGGCCCTCGTCTATCATACAGTACCTCTTCGTCGACACACCTACACCGCGGGTCGTGGAGGCGCTGACCGTATTTTTCATCGGCAACGGGGTACCTAAAACATTGGCTTACAGGCTGTATCACGCGTGTAATCCCACGACAACAAATGAGCTCGTGCGTCAACTATTCTACACGCGGTATTCAATATGGCAGACATCCGACACCTTTCGTCGCACGTACTGGTATTATGATGTGCGTATGCGGAAACACGTGCGTCTCCAAGTTCCCTACTCTACACAGCTCCTAGCCATTAGGGAAAATCCTATACCTATACACGGCATGCCTGCCCCGCCCTTAGGCGTCCACAACACAGCCACGCGAAAACTGATATCAATCATGTTGGAACGGGTACGTCAAGAGCAATTGTAAAAACACTCTGTTAATAAAACCACTATATTCAATTTATTCATTCACTTGTATTCATTTCACGAACCTATCCTCAACTTTGTACACCCTTTTACCGATAACTAGCATGGTGCAGCGCGTACGTGCCAATAACTGTAACACTCTCTGTCTGCAAATTCCTATTACCTCCTACATATCCTTGTACGAATTATCTTAACATGTATATTCCTAGAACTGCAGCGGCCATCACTGGACGATACCTACACACACCCCCGCCAGCCTCTTGCCACACTCATACTAGCATAGCGCGGACCAATACGATCACACTATCTTCTCTCTTTCTCTTCACGTGCAGCTAAACCATGACATCACCATGCATAGCAAGTTGTACATGACATCACCACTCAGCCAACGCTAGCAGTACATGATGTCATCGCGTGCAGCAAGCATCGCTGTCCTTGGCTGGCCGGCCAACGCCCATAGCCACGGAGACCGCCATCTTAAATATACCAATTTATACGGCGGCATTACGTCAACCACACACACACACATATATATTATTATATAGCACTTGCCGCTCAGTCCAAGGCCAGCCTTCACATGCTACGGATGCGCTTCTCACGCCAGCCATCTTATACATACCAATCTATACGGCGGCATTACGTCAACCACACACATATATGATTAAAACGTATCCATTACCAATCAACACTACTCTCACATACCTATCCACAGGCCAACATGGCCGGAACCTAAGGCGTATGGGGGGATATGGTGGCACCCTGACAAAATACCTAGCAAAAAGTCAAAAGCCCATTACTACCTATACCAAACCTCACGGCGGCACAGCATAGCCCCCGCCACACATGGGCTCTATAACATTTTGGGATGAAACTCAAAAATGGGCAAATGACCCTTTTGGGCCCACTTTTGGGGGAGGTGCAATATACCACCCCTATTCTTCTTTTTTGGGCCCGGGGGTATTGCCCATCGGCGGGCCAAACGCCTGCCCTTACTACTCAGCTTATATTTCCCTGCGCTTGGGTAATTGATTAAAGATACTATAGTACTCTCTGATCACAAGAACAATAAATTAACATGTTAGTGTTACCAATTCTAATTATATGAAGAGAACGATAGATTCAATTCTTGCAGCGGTGTACATATTTCACAGAATAAGATGCTTTAAAATACCACATTGAGGTTTACAATGTTTATTCTGACAACTGTACAAAAATTAGGTACAGAAGTATACAATTATACAGTAAGCCTTCTACATGCTTTGATCTTTTTTTGACCATCATTAGGGAGGTATTCAACAAATAAAAATGCATTTGCTAACTATGCTATAGTTGTGCAGTTGTAGGTTTAAAAGGTAAAAGTAAAGCAATCCCATTACAGGCCTGGACAGGCCCTGAGGGTTCCAGGAGGTTGAGGTTCCCAGATTTCAAGATACTTGGCACATGAAGGTGGTAAAGTTGTCAGCCCTATGCATGGGCAGGACTTTGTAGGTTTAAAAAACATGTTAAAATTTTATCGAATACCTCCCTGTAGATGGCTGAAAAAGACCAAAACATCTACAAGGCTTACTGTATGATTGCATACTCTTGTGTCTAATTTTTGTGCAGTTGTTGGAATAAACATTGTAAAAATTATCTTACTGTGCAGAACATGGATAATATTAAAAACAACATTGAAGTTTGTATTTGCATCTTTCTAAGCCATATTCAAAATTAAGTTTTACTGAATCTCGTACAGTAACTTATGTACTTTTCAGACATGATGTAAACTTCAAACTGTCAGACAAACCAGAATGGTTTTTTGAAAAGAATCCACTGGGAAAAGTTCCAGCTATAGAAACAGAATCAGGAGAATGCCTGTATGAGAGTTTGATAGTTGCTGATTACCTGGATGAGAA
>Ga0268261_10000921_pt1 | contig 19586 bp, 28 predicted proteins | sample TergutNc150P1_FD_190353 | JGI IMG/M metagenome (GOLD analysis project Ga0268261, IMG submission 190353) | Nasutitermes corniger P1 segment gut microbial community from laboratory colony in Florida, USA - Nc150 P1 (SPAdes) (version 2) | ecosystem: Host-associated > Arthropoda: Insects >...
GTTGTCAGGTAGAGGTCTCTGCGACGAGCTGATCACTCGTCCAGAGGAGTCCTACCGACTGTGCTGCGTCGTTGTGTGTGATCTAGAAACATCAAGAATGGGTGCTCCATATATATATGACATTAGTCGCCTAAGGGTTAAATACCTTCTTAACTGTTCTGGTATCTGGAATCATTTGTACATGACTAAAACAACTTAGTCTTTGTGCTCCAAACTTGCAGCAATCGATTGTCGTAAACACTAAATGTATAAACCTTATTGTCTTAAAAATATGATGCCTTTATTGTGGCATTATGTATTGTAAAATACTGTATTGTAACACGCTGTAGTTTTACACTGCATTGTGAAACATGAATTGTGACACTATTATGACACCTGAACTGTGAAAACCTTTATTTTGTCACTCTATTGGGACATTATGTATTGTGACGACTTGTGCTGTGATACAATCTATTGACACTCTGCACTGCGACGCCCTGCATTGTGACAGCATATTGTGAAAAATGTATTGTGACACCCTGTATTATGACAACCTGTGCTGTGATACACTGTATGGTGACACTCTATACTGTGACAGCCTGTATTGTGACACTTTGTGTTTTGATACTTTGCATTGTGACACCTGTATTGCGACAACCTCTATTTTGTTACTCTATTGGGACATTCTGTACTGTGACAAACTGTGATGTGATACACTGTAATGTGACACTCTGTATTGTGACACCCTGTATTGTGACACTCTGTAATGTGACACCCTGTATTGTGACACTGTATTGTGACACCCTATTGTGACACCTGTGTTGTGACACCCAGTATTGTGATACTCAATAATGATACCTGTACTATAACACCCTGTATTTTGAAAGTCTCTTGGGAAATTCTGTATTTAACACCCTGTACCCTGACACTACGTATTGTGACGCCCTATATTGTGACACTATTGTGATAACTGAAATGTGACACCGTGTATTATGACACAATATATTTTGACAATTTGTGTTGCGATATTCTGTATTGTGACATGATGTACTGTATAATCCGTATTGTGAAAATCTCTATTGCGACGCCCTGTATTGTAACACTCTATGGTGACCCCTGTATTGTGGTAACCTGTATTATAACACCTAAAATGTAACACCCTGTATTGTGACACACTTTATTCTGACACCTTGGGTTGTGACATTCTGTATGGTGACATCCTCTATTGTGACACCCTGCATTGTGAAATCCTGTAATGTGAAGCCTTTTATTCTGAACCTCTATTGTGACACCTGTATTGCGACACCATATATTGTGACACCCTCTATTGAGACAATTTGTGCTGTAACCCCATGTGTTGTGAAACCCTGTGTTGCGAAACTGTGTTGTGACACCCTGTGTGGCGACACTTTCTGTTGTGACAACCTGTGTTGCGTCACTTTGTGCAGTGACACCCTGTGTTGTAACAACATGTGTCGTGCCACCCTGTGTTGTGACAACTTTTGTTGTGACACGATGGGTAGTGAAACACTGTTGTAACAACCTGTATTGTGACACCCTGTATTGTGACACTCTGTATTGTGAAACCCCGTATTGTGACACTCTGAATTGTGACACTCTGTATTGTGATACTCTGAATTGACACTCTGCATTGTGTCACTCTGCATTGTGACACTCTGTATTGTGACACTCTGTATTGTGACACCCCGTATTGTGACACCCCGTATTGTGACATTCTGTACTGTGACACTCTGTATTGTGACACTTTATTGTGAAACCCCGTATTGTGACACTTTATTGTGAAACCCCGTATTGTGACATTCAGTATTGTGACACCCTCTATTGTGACACCCTGTATTGTGACACTGTGTATTGTGACACCTGTTTTGTGACAATCTGTACTGTGACACCCTGTATTGTGACAATATGCATTGTGACACCCCTTATTGTGAAACTCTGTAACGTGACATCCTGTATTGTGATAGTGTATTGTGACACTCTGTATTGTGACAAACGTATTGTACACTCTGAATTGTGACAATCTGTATTGTGGTACTCTGAATTGTGACACTCTGCATTGTGACACCCTGCATTGTGACACTCTGTATTGTGACACCCTTTATTGTAACACCCTGTATTGTGACACTGTGTATTGTGACACCTGTTTTGTGACACTGTATTGTGACAACCACTAATGTGACACTCTGTATTGTGACACTCTGTAATGTGATACTCAGGATTGTGACACTCTGCATTGTGAATCTCTGTATTATGGCACCCCGCATTGTGACACTCTCTATTGTGACACCTTGCATTGTGACTCTCTATTGTGAAACCCCTTATTGTGACACCCTCTATTGTGATAACCTGTATTGTGACACTCTGCATTGTGACACCCTGTATTGTGACACTGTATTGTGACTCCCTGTATTGTGACACTCTGTATTGTGACACTTTGTGCTGTGAAGTCCTGTATTGTGACACCCAGTAGTGCGACACTCTATTGTGACACCCCGTATTGGGACAAACTGAATTGTGACACCCTGTATTGTGACACTTTGTATTGTGACACCCCGTATTGTAAAACTCTGGATTGTGACACCCTGTATTTTGACACCCTGTATTGTGATACTGTGTACTGTGACACCCTGTATTGTTGCACTCTGTGTTGTGACACCCTGTACTGTGACACTCTGTATTGTGAAACCCTGTATTTTGACACCCTGTATTGTTACACTATATATTGTGACAATCTGTATTGTGACACTTTGTATTGTGACACCCTGTATTGTGAAAATCTGTATTGTGACACTGTATTGTGACGCCCTTTATTGTGACACCCCGTATCGTAACATCCTGTATTGTGACACTCTGTATTGTGACACCCTGTATTGTGACACCCTCTATTGTAAAACTCTGTACTGTGACGCTCTTTATTGTGACACCGTGTATTGTGAAACTCTGTATTGTGACACTCTGTATTGTGACACCCTTTATTGTGACAACCTGCATCGTAACACCCCGTTTGTGACACTCTGTATGGGGACATCCTCTATTTTGACACTATGTATTTTGACACTGTATTGTGACAATCTGTATTGTGACACCTGTATTGTGACACCCTGTATTGTGACACCCTGAATTGTTACACTCTGTTTTGTGACACTTCGTATTTTGACACTCTGTATTGTGACATCTGTATTGTGATACCATATATTGTGTCACTCTGTATTGAGACACCCTGCATTTTAACACTCTGTTTTGTGACACTATGCATTGTGACACCCTCTATTGTGACATTCTGTATTTTCACACTCTGTATTGTGATACTCTGTATTGTGACACCTTGTATTGTGACATCCTAATTGTGGCAACATGTGTTGTGACACCCTGTGTTGAAACACCCCTCTAGTGTTACGACACTTTGTCACAACGTGACAACGTGTGTGACAACGTGTGTGGTCACAACCAGGGTTGTGACGCATGCAATGTGACACCCTATTGTGACACCCGTATTTTGACAGCTGTCTTGTGACACCATGTATTGCGCCAATCTGCATTGAAACATTGCATTGTGATACCCTTTGTTGCTACACAATCTATTGGAATACACTGTGATATGACAAAGTGTTTGTGACACCATATTTTGTGACATCCTCTGATGTGACATACATTGTTTAGCACCGTTTGTTGGACACATTGTTGTAACACCCTTTGTTGTGAAACCCTATGTAATGACACCCTATAATGTGACATTCCGTTTTGTAACATCATGTGTTGTGATACCCGGTTTTGTGTCATCCATTGATCTGATATCCTGTTTTGTGAAATCCTGTGTATGACAACCTGAGTAGTGACATACTGTGTTCTGATACGATGTGTTGTGACGCCGTCTATTGAGATACCCTGTATTGTGACACACTGTGTTGTAAGATCCTGTGTTGTGACAAAACAGTGTGTGTTGTTTCACCCTGTCATGTAACACGCTATGCTGTGACACCCTGTGTCGACTTCCTGTGTCGTGACATATTGTGTTCTGAAACCATGTGTTGTGACACACATTGTCGTGATGTTTTATGTTGACACCTGTGTTGTAACACACAGTGTTGTGACACTCAGTGTCGTGACAACGTCTATTGTGATATTCTGTGTAGTGAATCCCTGTGTTTTGAACTCCTGTGTCGTTTACCCCTGTGTTGTGACACCCTGTGTTGTGACACCCTCTGTTGTGACATTTGTGTAGTGGCACCCTGTGTTGTGAGAGCCTGTGTTGTGACATCTTGTGTTGTGACACCCTGTGTTGTGTTACACTGTGTTGTGACATCCTGTTTTGACACTATTTGTTGTGACACCATGTGTTGTGACATCCTGTGTTGTGACATCCTGTGTTGTAACATCCTGTGTTGTGACACCCAGTGATGTGGCACCATTTATTGTGACACCCTGTGTTGTGACAACCTATGGTGTGACACCCTGTGTTGTGAATCTCTGTATTGTGACATCCTGTGTTTTGACACCCTGTGCTGTGACACCCTCTGTTGTGACATCCTGCGTTGTGATGTCCTCTGTTGTGACACCCTGTGTTGTGACAACTTGTGTTGTAATATCCAGTGTTGCGACATTCTTTGTTGTGTTATCCTTTGGTGTGGCAAACTTTGTTGTGATATCCTGTGTTTCGACACACTTTGTTGCGAAGCCCTGTGATATGTCACAATCTGTTGTAGCATCCTCTGTTGAAATACAATGTGGTGTGTGTATCTGTGTTTTGACATTCTGTGTTATGACACCCTATGTTGTAAGACAATGTAATGTGGCACCCTCTGTTTTGACACCCTGTTTTGTGAGAACATGTGTTACGACACCTTTTGTTTTGACACCCTGTGTAGTGATACCCTGTAATGTGACACACTGTATTGTGATAACTCATGTTGTAACATCCTGTGTTATGTCACCCTGTGTTGTGAGACACTGTGTTGCGGAAACCTGTGTTGTGACATCCTGTGTTGTGACATCCTATGATGTTACAGCCCGCGTTGTGGCACCATTCGTTGCAACATCCTATGTTTTGACACCATGTGATGTGACACAATGTGTTGAGACAACCTGTATAGTGATACCCTGCGTTGTGACACACTGTGTCGTGACACACTGTGCTGTGTTATCCTGTGATGTGACATCTTGTGTTGTGGCAATCCTGTTTTATGACATAATGTGTTGTGACATCCTGTATTGTGACACACTGTGTTGTGACAACCTGTGTTGTGACATCCTTTGCTGCGACATCCTGCGTTGTGACACCCTGTGTTGTGAATCCTTTATTGCGACATCTTGTATTTTTACATCCCCGTGTCAGCCTGTGTTATGGCACCCTTTTTTGTGAAACCTTCTATTGTGGATCCATGTGTTTTGTCACCCTGTGTTTTGGCACCCTCTGTTGAGACACTGTGTTATGACACCCTTTGTTTTGACACCCTATGTTGTGACACCCTGTGTTGTGGCAACCGCTGTTTTGACATCCTGTGTTGTGGCACCTTGTGTTGTGATAACCTGTGTTGAGAAACCCTAAGTTTTGGCACCTTCTGTTGTGACACCCTGTGTTGTCACATAATGATTTGTAACTTCCCGTATTGTGACACCCTCAGTTGTTGCACCCTCTGTTGTGATTCCCTCTGTTGTGACACCCCGTGTTTTTACTCCCTGCTTTGTGACATCCTGTGTGGTGACGTATTGTGAGACCCTGTGTTATGACACCGTTTGTTGTGACACCCTCTCTTGTGACATACTGTGTTGTGACATCCTCTGTTGTGACAGCCTGTGTTGTGACTGGTAGTGTTGTTAAAATCTGTAATGTGGTCGCCTCGTTTGTGACACTTTGTCGTGTGGAACACTGTTTTGTGCATCACCCTGTTTTGCATCCTGTGTTATGGCAGCCTGTGTTGTGGCATCTTTTGTTGTGACACCCTCTGTTTTGACACCATGTGTTGTGACACACTGTGTTGTAGCAACTTCTGTTGTGACAGTCTGTGTCGTGCCGACCTGTGTTGTGACATTTTCTGTTGTGGCACCCTGTGTTGTAGCAACCTTTGTTGTGGAACCCTCTGTTGTGACACCTTGTGTTGTGACATCCTATGTTGTGGCACTCTGTGTTGTGACATCCTTTGTTTGACAACAATTGTTGGGTCACCCTATGTTGTGAAACCCAATATTTTGACACTCTGTGTTGTGGCACCCTGTGTTGTGACACCCTGTTTTGTGATACCCTGTGTTGTGACACCCTGTGTTTTGAAGTCCTGTATTGTGACAATCTGTGTTGTGGCCCCCTGCGTTGTGATACCTTGTGTTGTGACACCCCGTGTTGTTCATCCAGTGTTCGTGGCATTGTGTGTTGTAATATTCTGTGTTGTGACACCCTGTGATATGACATTCTGTTGTGACATGAAATGTCGTGACATCCTGTGGTTTGACACCCTGAGATTTGGCTCCCTCTTTGTGACACACTTTGTTTTGTCACCCTGAGGTGCGACACCCAGTTTTACGGCACCCTGCATTGTGACATCCTGTGTTGTGGCAAACTTTGTTGTGAAAACCTGTGTTTAGACACCTTCCGTTTTAACACCGTTTGTTGTTACACCCCGTTTTGTGACAACGTGTGATTTTACACCGTGTGGTGTGACGTCATATTTTGTGGCTCCGTCTGTTGTGACACCCTGTGTTATGAACCCCTTTGTTGTGACAGCCTTTGTTTTGAAGCCCTCTGATGTGACACCGTCTGTTCTGACACCATGTGATGTGACATCCTTTGTTGTGACATCAGTTGCTGTGACAACCTGTGTTTTGAAACTTTCTGTTGTGATTCCCTGTGCTGTGACACCCTGCGTTGCGATATCCTGTTTTGTAACAAACTGAGTTTTGACAACCTTTGTTGTGACACCCTGTGTTTTGACACCCTCTGTTGTGACACCCTCTGTTGTGAAACCCTCTGTTGTGACACCCTCTCGTTTGGCACCATCTGTTGTGACCCTATGTGTTGTGACACCCTTTGTTGTAACACCCTTTGTTGTGATACCCTTCTATGTTACACCGACTGTTGTGACACCCTCTGTTGTGACATTTTGTATTGTGACATCCTGTGTTGTGACATCTTGTGTTGTGACACATTTTGTTGGTCACCCTTTCTTTTGATACCCTTTGATGTGACACCCTGTTGTGTGAAACCCTCTGATGCGTTACTTGTGTTGTGAATCCTTGTGTTGTTATCCTTTGGTGTGGCACCCTGTGTTTTATCAACCTCTGTTGTGACATCCTGTGTTGTGACACCTTTTGTTGTGACACCCTGTGTTTTGATACCCTTTGTTGTGATACCCTCTGTTCTGTTTCTTCTGTGTTGTGATATCCTTTGTTGTGAGACCCTGTGTTGTAACACGCTTTGTTGTGACATCCTGTGTTGTGTCATCCTGTGCTTTGGCATTCCCTGTCATGACACTTTGGGTTTGAAATCCTTTGTTGTGCCAACCTGTGTTGTGACACACTGTGTTGCGAAACCCTGTGTTGTGACATCCTGTTTAGTGATATCCTGCATTGTGACATCCTGTGTTGTGTCATTTTTTGTAGTGCCACTCTGTTCTTGACACCGCTTGTTGTGACATCCTCTGTTGTGAGACCCTGTGTTGTGTCATACTGTATTGACATCCTGTATTGTAACACCATGTGTTGTTACACCCTGTGATGTGACACACATTGTTGTGTCACCCTCTGTTGTGACAACGTCGTTGTGACATTCTGTTTTGTGACTTCCTGTGTTGTGGGACCCTGCGTTGTTACACCGTTTGTTATGACACTTTCTGTTGTGACACCGTTTGTTGTGACTCCCTGTTTTCTGACTCACTGTGTTGTGGCATCCCGTGTTGTGACACCCTGTGATGTGATACCATGTGTTGTGCCACCATTTGTTGTGCACCATTAGTTGTGGCACCCTGTGTTGCTGTACCCTTTGTTGTGACACCCACTGTTGTGAAATCATGTGTTGCGACACCCTGTGTTGTGGCTCTCTCAGTTGTGACACTCTTCGTTGCGACACCCTGTGTTCTGACACCGTGTGTTGTCACCCTGTGTTGTGGTACCCTCTGATGTGACACCTTTTATTATGACACCCTCTGTTGTGACATCCCATTATGTGACATCCTGTGTTTTGAGGCCCTGTGTTTTGACACCCCATATTTGGCACCCTGTGTTGTGGCACCCTGTGTTGTGAAACCCTGTGTTGTGACACTCTGTGTTGTGACACCCTGTGTTCTGGCACCCTGTGTTGTAAAATCCTGTGTTGTAACACCTTGTGTTGTGGCACCCTCTGTTGTGACTCCTTGTGTTTAAAAACCCTGTGTTTTGTCATTCTGTGTTGTGATTTCCTTTGTTGCAACATCCTGCGTCGTGACACTCTGTGTTGTGGCACTCTCTGTTATGACACTTCTATTTGAGACACCCTTTGTTTTTACACCCTATGGCGTAACAACTTCTTTTGTGAAACCCTCTGTTGTGACACCCTGTGTTTTGACAACCTGTGTTATGGCACCCTGGTGTTTTGGTACCCTCTGTTGTGACCCCCTTTGTTGTGACACCCTTTGTTGTGACACCCTTTTATGTGACACCCTGTATTTTGACAACATCTGTTGTGACACCTGTATTTTGATCCCATCTGTTGTGACTCTCTCTGATGTGACACCTTGTGGTGCAACACCCTGTGTTGTGACAGCCTTTATTATGATACCCTGTGTTTTGGCACCCTTTGTTGTGACACTGTTTGTAGTTAAACGCTGCATTGTGACACCCTGTGTTGTTACAACTCTGTGGTGTTACACCCTGTTTTGTGTCATTCTCTGTTGTGACACCCTGTCCTGTGACACCCTTTGTTGTGACACCCTTTGTTTTGAGAAACACTGTAGTGAAACGCTCTGTTGTGACAACTTGTGTTGTGACTTACTGTGTTGTGACGCCCTGTGTAGTGACACTCTTTGTTGTGACACCCTTTGTTTTCGCACCCTCTGTTGTAGCACTCTGTTGTGACATCCTGTGGGGTGACACCCTGTGTTGTGGCACCCTTTTTTCTGATACCCTTCGTTGTGACACCCTGTGATTTACACCCTCTGTTGTGTCACATTATGTTGTGACACTCTGTGCTGTGACATCTAGTGTTGTTACACCCTGTGGTGTGACAGACTGTGTTGTGACACCATTCGTTGTAACACCCTTTGTTTTGACACCCTCTGTTGTGACACCCTCTGCTGTTACACCCTATGGTGTGACACACTGTGTTGTGACACCATTCGTTGTAACACCCTTTGTTTTGACACCCTCTGTTGTGACACCCTCTGCTGTTACACCCTGTGTTATTTCCTGTGTTTTTACAACCTGTGTTTGACACCCTTTGTTTTGACACCCAGTGTTTTGACACCCTCTGGTGTGACACCCTCTGGTGTGGCACCTCTGTTGTGGCACTCTGTGATGTGACACCCTCTGTTTTGTCACCCTGTGTTGTGACACTTTGTGTTGTGGCACTCTTTGTTATTACATACTTTGTGGTGACACCTTCTGTTTTGTCACCCTGTGTTGTGACACCTTGTGTTGTGGCACTCTTTGTTATTACATCCTTTGTGGTGACACCCTCTGTTTTGTCACCCTGTGTTGTGACACCTTGTGTTGTGGCACTCTTTGTTATTACATCCTTTGTGGTGACACCCTCTGTTTTGTCACCCTGTGTTGTGACAGCTTGTGTTGTGGCACTCTTTGTTATTACATCCTTTGTGGTGACACCCTCTGTTGTGACAGCTTGTGTTGTTACACCCGTTGTTGTGACACCATGTGTTTTGTTTCCCTTTGTTATTACACTCTCTGTTTCGACACCCATTGTTGTGACACCCATTGTTGTGACTCCAATTGTTGTGACACCCTGCATTTTGACACCGTGTGTTGTTATATCCTGTGGTCTGACAGCCTCTGTTGTGGCAAGCTCTGTTGTGACACCATGCGTTATAACATCCTTGTTGTGACAGCCTGTGTATTGACGCCTTCGTCACACTCTGGTATGATTCTCTGTGTTGTGACATATTGTGTTGTGACACCCTGTGTTGTGTCACCCTTTGTTGTGTCACCCTGAGTTCTAACATCCCGTGTTGTGAGAAACTGCATTGTGGCAACCTTTGTTGTTTCACCTTGTGTTGTGACTCCATTTTTTGTGTCATTCTGTGTTTTAACATTCTGTGTTGTGTCAGCCTCTGTTTGACACAGTTTGTTCTGGCACCCTGTGTTGTAACACCCTCTGTTGTGACACCCTGTTTTGGGACTTCCTGTGTTGTGTCATCCTTTGTTGTGACAGCCTGTGTTTGACACCATTAGTTGTGACATCCTGTTTTTTGACAACCTGTATTGTGAAAACCTGTGTTTTTACGCCCTTGTCGTGAAAACCTGTGTTGCGTCACACAGTGTCGTGACAACCTGCGTAGTGACATCCTACATTGTGATATCCTGTGTTGTGAGACCCTGTGTTGTGACACCCTTTGTTTTGACACCATCTGTTGTAACACCCTAAGCTGTGACCGCCTGTTTTGTGATACACTGTGTTGTGGCACACTGTGTTGTGGCATCCTGTGCTGTGACACCCTGTGTTGTGCCATCCTTTGTTTTGCACCCTTTGTTGTGCCATCCTTTGTTTTGCACCCTGTGTTGTGGCACCCTGTGTTGTGGTACCCTTTGTTGTGACACCCTCTTTTGTGAAACCATGTGTGGCGACACCCTGTGTTATGGGTCCCTCTGTTGTGACACTATGCGTTATGGCACCCTGTGTTGTGACACCCTCTGGTGTGACACCCTGTGTTGTGTCATCATGTGTTTAACATTGTGTGATGTGACACCCTGTGATGTGTCACCCTCTGTTGTGACACTTTGTTTTGTGACAACCTGCGTTGTTACACCCTGAGGGTTGACAACCTATGTTGTGGCACCCTCTGTTGTGTCACCCTCTGTTGTGGCACACTGTTTTGTGACAACATGTGTTGTGACATCCTGTGTTGTGACATCTTCTGTTTTGACATCTTGTGTTGTGACAGTTTCTGCTTTGACGCCATGTGTTGTGACACCCTTTTTGTGTCACCCTTTGTTGTGAAACCCTTTGTTATGACACCGTCTATTGTGATAACCTCTGTTGCGACACTTTGTGTTGTGACATCCTGTGTTGTGACACCTTGTGTTTTCACACCTTGTGTTATGACAATTTTTTGTTTCTCTCTGTGTTTTGACTCCCTCTGTTGGGACACCCTCTGGTGTGAAACCTGTTGTGTACCCTCTGTTTTAAAACCCTGTGTTGTTACATCCTGTGTTTTGACAACCTCTGTTGTGACACCCATTGCTGTGAACCTCTGTTTTTTGACATCCTCTGTTGTGACACCATCTGCTGTGCTACCGTGTGTTGTGACATCCTTTGTTGTGAAACCATGTGTTGTGACACATTGTTGTTTCACCCTGTGTTGAATATCCTCTGTTATGACACCCTGTGTTGTGGCATCCTTTGTTGTGGCATCTTGTGTTGTGGCACACTGTGTTGTGATATCCTTTGTTGTGGCATTCTCTGTCTTGGCACTCTGTGTGTGACACCGTTAGTTCTAACAACACGTGTTGTGACACCCTGTATTGTGAAATAATGTTTTTTCAATCTCTGTGTTGTTACATCCTGTTTTGTGACTTCTTGCATTGTGACATTCTTTGTTGTAACATTCTGTGTTTGACATCGTTTTATGACGCTCTGAACTGTGTAACCCAGTGTTGTGACAACTTTTCTGTGACATCCTCTATTGTGACACCCTGTGTTTTTGCTGCCTGTTTTGTGACACCCATTTTTGTGTAACCCTCTTTTGTGACAACCGCGTTGTGACATTCTGTTTTGTGACATTCTGTGTTGTGACACCCTGTGTTGTTACATTATTTGTTGCGACAACCTCTCTTTTGACACCGTCTGTTGAGACAAACTTTGTTGCTAATCCCTCTTTTGTAACACACTGCGTTTTAGCACCCGTTGTTATGGCAACCTGTGGTGTGATACCCTGTGTTGTGCCACCTTCTGTTGTGCACCTTGTGTTGTGGCACCTTTGTTGTGGCACACTTTTATGGTACACCCACTTTTGTGAAACCATGTGTTGTAACAGCCTGTGTTATGTCAACCCCAGTTGTGGTACCCTCTTTTGAGAAACCGTGTATTGTGACACCCTGTGTAGTGAGAGCCCCTTTTTTGGCATCCTGTGTTGAGTCACCCTGTGTTGTGACAACCTATATTTTTACACCATGTGTTGGGCACCTTGAGTTGTGACACCCTTTGTTGTGACACCATGAGTTCTAACATCTTGTGTTGTAACACACTGTGTTGTGGCACTCTGTTGAGGCTTCTTTTGTTTAGACACCCTGTGTTGTGTCGTCCTGTGTTGTGACATCCTGTGTTCTGACATTCTGTATCGCGACAACCCGTGTTGTGAAACTCTGTGGTGTTATATCCTCTGTTGTGACACTTCTTTTTGTGACACCCTGTGTTGTTACAACCTGTGGTGTGACACCCTGTGTTGTGACACACTCTGTTGTGTCATCCTTTGTTGTGACAACCTGTATTGTGGCATCCTGTGTTGTGGTACCCTTAGTTTTGACACACTGTGTTGTGACACCCTATATATTACCACTATCTATTGTGACACCCTATGTTGTGACACCCTGTAGTGTGAAACTCTGGGTTGTGTCACCCTCTGCTGTGACACCCTGAGTTGTGTCATCCTTTGTTGTGACACCTTCTGTTATGACACCGTCTGTTGAGACACCGTTTGTTGTTACATCCTGCATTGTGACACCCTGTGTTGTGACATGTGTTGTTACAACCCTGTGGTATTACACCCTTTTTTGTGTCATTCTCTGTTGTGACTCGCCCTGTAGTAGCACCCTTTGTTGTGAACCCCTGTGTTTTGACACCGTTTGTTGTGACACGCTCTGTTGTGGCACTCTGTGTTGTGAGTTACTCTGTTGTGACGCCCTGTGTAATGACCCTATTTGTTGCGACACCCCGTGTTTTGGCACCCTATATTGTGGCTCTCTCTGTTGTGATATCCTGTGATGTGACAACCTGTGTTGTGACAACCTCTGTTCTGCCACGATTCTTTGTATCACCCTGTGTTTTGACGCTCTCTGTTTTGACATTCTCTGTTGTGACAACCTGTGTTGTGACGACTTGTTACACCCTGTGGTGTGACACTCTGTGCTTTGACACCCTCTTTTATGATAACCTCTGTTGTGTCTTTTTGTGTTGTGACACCCTGTGTTTTGACATTCTCTGGTGTGACATACTCTGTTGTGAAATCCTCTGATGTGGCACCCTCTGTTTTGACACCCTCTGTTGTGAAAGCCTTTGTTGTGACACCCTTTGTTGCAACACCCGCTGTTGTGACACTTTGTGTTGTGACATCCTATCTTCTGACAACCTGTATTCTGGAAACCTGTGTTATTATACACTTTGTTGTGACTAAGTATCACCCTGTGTTGTGACAACCTGCGTTGTGACATCCTGTTTTGTGACATTCCTGTTTTGTGTGACACTGTGTTGTGACACCGCTTGTTTTGAAACCCTGTATTGTGAAACCATTTGTTGTGGCTCCCTCTTTTGTTATACACTGCTTTCTGACACCCTGTGTTGTGGCACCCTGTGGTGTGACACCATGTTTTTTGTCACCCTTTGTTGTGCACCCCGTGTTTTAACACTCTGTGTTGTGGCACCATGTGTTGTGGCAACCTTTGTTGTGATACCCTCTGTTGTGACAACATGTGTTGCGACACCTTATGTTTTGGATCCCTCTGTTATTACCCTCTGGGTTGTGGTACCCTCTGTTGTGACGCACTGTGTTGTGGCACCCTGTGTTTTGTCTCCCTGTGTTGTCGTACCCTCTGCTATGACAACTTGTGTTGTGACTCCCTGTGTTGTGAAATCCTGTATTGTGAAACTTTGTGTTGTGACACTTTTGTGTTGTGACACCCTATATTTTCTTTCCCTATGTTGTGGTACCCTGTGTTGTGGCACCCTGTGTTGTGACACCCTGTGTTGTGACATCGTGTGTTGTAACATACTGTTTTGTAACACTTTGTGTTTTCGCACCTTTGTTGTGACACCCTGTGTAGTGGCATGTGTTGTGACATCCTGTGTTGTGACATCCTGTTTCGTGACATCCTGTGTTGTGACACCCTCTGTTTTGAGCCTTTGTTTTGTGACACCCTTTGTTGTTACACCCTGTGGTGTAACACCCTGTGTTGTGGTACCGTCTGTTGTGACATCCTGTGTTACGACACCCTGTAATTTTACACCTTGTGTTGTGACACGCTGTGTTGTGACATTCAATACTTTGGACATTTTGTGTTGTGACATTTTGTGTTGTTACACCCTGTGTTGTGGCACCCTGTATCTTGGCACTCTCGGTTGTGACACCCGGTGTTGTGACAACATGTATTTTGTCATTTTGTTGTGACACCCTGTTTTGGGATGTTCTCTGTTGTGACACCCCCTGTTGTGGCATTCTGTGTTGTGGCATTCTGTGTTGTGTGGTACCTTGTGTTGTGTCACCCTCTTTTGTGACACCCTCTGTTGTTTCATTCTGTGCTGTGGAATCCTCTGTTGTTAAATCCTGTGTTGTGAATTTCTTTGGTGTGACTCCCTGTGTTGTGGTACCCTCTGTTGTCGCACTCTGCGCTTTGACACCTTGTGTTGTGACATCCTGTTTTGTGACACCCTGTGTTTTACACCCTTTGATGTGACACAATTATTGTGACACCCTGTGTTGTAACTGTGTGTTGTGACACACTGTGTTTTGGCACCCTCTGTCATGATAACCTGTGTTGTGACACCCTGTTTTCTGGCACAGTGTGTTGTGACACCCTGTGTTGTGACAAGCTGTGTTGTTGCACCCTGTTTTCTGGCACCGTGTGTTTTGACTCCCTGTGTTGTGGTAGCTTCTGTTGTAGCACCCTGCTTTGTGACACCCAGGTTTGTGACATCCTGTTTTGTGACACCCTGTGTTTAATACCCTTCAATGCGTCACCATGGTTTTGACACCCCGTGTTGTGACGCCCTGTGTTGTAACACCGTGTGTTGTAACAACCTGTGTTGTTACACCCTGTGTCGTGAAAACCTGTGTTGTGGCACCCTGTTTTCTGGCACCGTGCGTTGTGACACCCTGTGTCGTGACAACCTGTGTTGTGGCACCCTGTTTTCTGGCATCGTGTGTTGTGACAAACTGTGTCGTGACAAACTGTGTTGTGGCACTCTCTTTTCTGGCACCGTGTGTTGTGACACCTTGAGTAGTGACAACCTGTGTTGTGGCACTCTGTTTTCTGGCAGCGTGTATTGTGACACACTGTATCGTGGCAACCTGTGTTGTGACAACCTGTGTTGTGGCACCCTATTTTCTGTCACTGTGTTGTGTCACCCTGTGTCGTGTCAACCTCTTTTGTGGAAACCTGTGTCGTGACCACCTGTGTTGTGACACCATGTGTCGTGACAACTTGTGTTGTGGCACCCTATTTTCTGGCACCCTGCGTTGTGACACCCTGTGTTTTGACATCCTGTTTAGTGACCCCCTCTGTTTTAACACCCGTTGATGTGCCACCTTTATTTCGACACCCTGTGTTGTGACACCCTGTGTTGTAACACCGTGTTTTGTGACACCCTGTTTTGTGATATCCTGTGTCGTGACAATCTGTTTTGTGACACCCTGTGTCGTGACAACCTGTGTTCTGTCACCCTGTTTTCTGGCACCGTGTGTTGTGACACCCTGTGACTTGACACCCTCTGTTGCGACACCCTCTATTGTGACACCCTCTTTTCTGACACCCTGTGTTGTGGCACCCTGTGTTGTGGCACCCTGTGTTGTGACACCCTGTGTCGTGACAACCCGTTTCGTGACATCCTTTGTTGTGCTACCCTGTGTTGTGGCACCCTGCGTTTTGACGCCCTGTGTCGTGACACCCTGTTTCGTGAGACCCTGTGTTGTGGTACTCTGTGTTGTGTCACCCTGTTTCGTGACACGCTGATTTGTGGTACCCTGTGTTGTGATACCTTGTGTTGTGACACCTGTGTTGTGACTCTCTATGTTGTGACTCCCTGTTTTGTGTCACCCCGTTTCGTGACACCCTGTGTTGTGCTACCCTGTGTTGTTCACCCTGTTTCGTGAAACCCTGTGTTGTGGTACCCTATGTTGTGATACCCTGTGGTGTAACACCGTGTGTTGTGACACCCTGTGCTCTGACACCCTAGTTTGTGACACACTGTGTTTTGACACCCTCTGTCGTGACAACCTGTGTTGTGGCACCCTGTTTTCTGGCACCGTGTGTTGTGACACCCTGTGTCGTGATAACCTGTGTTGGTGCACCCTGTTTTCTGGCACCGTGTGTTTTGATTCTCTGTCTTGTGGTACACTCTGTTGTGGCACCCTGCGTTGTGACACCCTGTTTTGTGACATCCTTTTTTTGTGACACCCTGTTTTTAACACCCTTCGTTGTGCTACCATGGCATTGACACCCTGTGTTGTGTCACCTTGTGTCGTGACACCCTGTGTCGTTACAACCTGTGTTGTGGCACCCTGTTTTCTGGCACCTTGCGTTGTGACTCCCTCTGTTGTGGCACCCTGTTTTCTGGCATCGTGTGTTGTGACACACTGTGTCGTGACAACCTGTGTTGTGGCACACTGTTTTCTGGCACCGTGTGTTGTGACACCTTGTGTCGTGACAACCTGTGTTGTGGCACTCTGTTTTCTGGCAGCGTGTATTGTGACACACTGTGTCCTGACAACCAGTGTTTTGACAGCCTGTGTTGTGACAACCTGTCTTGTGGCACTCTATTTTCTGGCACTGTTTGTTGTGTCTCCCTGTGTCGTGTCAACCTGTTTTGTGACAACCTGTATCGTGACAACCTGTGTTATGATACCCTGTGTCGTGACGACTTGTGTTGTGGCACCCTGCGTTGCGACACCCTGTGTTGTGACATCCTGTTTAGTGACACCCTGTGTTTCAACATCCTTTAATGTGCCACCTTTGTTTTGACACCCTGTGTTGTGACACCCTCTGTTGTAACACCGTGCTTTGTGACACCCTCTTTTGTGACACTCTGTGTTGTTACACCCTGTGTCGTGACAATCTGTTTTGTGACACCCTGTGTCGTGACAACCTTTGTTGTGGCACCATGTTTTCTGTCTCCGTGCTTTGTGACACCCTGTGACTTGACACCCTCTGTTGCGACACCCTCTATTGTGACACCCTCAGTTCTGACATCCTGTGTTTTGACACCCTGTGTTGTGGCACCCTGTGTTGTGACACCGTGTCGTGACACCCTGTTTCGTGACATCGTGTGTTGTGGTACCCTGTGTTGTGGCTCCCTGTATTGTGACACCCTGTGTCGTGACACCCTGTTTCGTGACACCCTGTGTTGTGGTACCCTGTGTTGTGTCAACCTATTTCGTGACACCTGTGTTGTGGTACCCTGTGTTGTGATACCCTTTGTTGTGACACGCTATGTTGTAACTCCCTGTGTTGTGACTCCCTGTGTTGTGTCCCTGCTTGTGACACCCTGTGTTGTGGTACCCTGTGTTGTGTCACCCTGTTTCGTGACACCCTGTGTTGTGACACCCTGTGTTGTGATACTCTGTGTTGTGACACCCTGTGTTGTGGCACCCTGTGTTGTGACACCCTGTGTCCTGACACCCTGTTTCGTGACACCCTGTGTTGGTTTACCCTGTGTTGTTTCACCCTGTTTCGTGACACCCTGTTTCGTTACACCCTGTGTTGTGACACTGTGTTATGACACCCTATTTTGCGGCACCTTTGTTGTTGTACCGTCTGTTGTGACACCCTGTGTTGTGACACCCTCTGTTGTGATACCCTTTGTTGTGACACCCTGTGTTGTAGCACCCTGTGTTGTGACACCCTGTGTCGTGACATCCTGTTTCGTGTCACCCTGTTTTGTGTTACCCTGCGTTGTGTCACCCTGTTTCGTGACTCCCTGTTTCGTGACACCCTGTGTTGTGACACCCTGTGTTATGACACCCTGCTTTGTGGCACCTTTGTTGTGGTACCCTCTGTTGTGACACCGTGTGTGGTGATACCCTGTTTTGTGACACCCTGTTTTTTGCACCCTGTGTTGTGACACCCTTTGTCGTGACACCCTGTTTCGTGTCACCCTATGTTGTGGCACCCTGTGTTGTGTCACCCTGTTTCGAGACACCCTGTGTTGTGGTACCCTGTGTTGTGATACCCTGTGTTTTGGCACGCTTTGTTGTGACTCCTTGTGTTTTGACTCACTGTGTTGTGTCTCCCTGTTTCGTGACACCATGTGTTGTTGTACCCTGTGTTGTGTCACCCTGTTTCGTGACAACCTATTTTTTGACACCCTGTGTTGTGATACCGGTTTTGTGACATCCTGTGTTGTGGCACCCTGTGTTATGACACCCTGTCTCGTGTCACCCTGTTTCGTGACACCCTGTGTTTTGACACCCTGTGTTGTGATACCGGTTTTGTGACATCCTGTGTTGTGGCACCCTGTGTTATGACACCCTGTCTCGTGTCACCCTGTTTCGTGACACGCTGTGTTTTGACACCCTGTGTTGTGATACCCTGTTTTGTGACATCCTGTGTTGTGGCACCCTGTGTTATGACACCCTCTCTCGTGACACCCTATTTCGTGTCACCCTCTGTTGTGACACCCTGTGTTGTAACACCCTGTGTTGTGTCACCCTGTGTTGTGACACCAACAACAACGTGCGATGGTTCTTATACAAAAAAATTATTTTTAAGAAAAATTTATGTATCAATAATTGCGGTCTCACTACATCTTTAACAGCTAAGACCTGAACTTTGACTCTGCCAGTACGCCGACCTGACGTCATACAATTTTTTTTACCCAGCGCTAAGTTGTTTGCAGTAGGCTGTAAGGTTAACTTAAGATGTATAAATAAAATATATATTCTCAATGGCTACATAATTATTGAATAATTATTGGCTAAATATTATTTGATGCCATTTGGCTAAATTAATTGTCGGTTTCTCATTGGCTAAATATTGTTGAATCTAATTGGCTATAGTATTAACAGTCATAGATCAACACTGCGGAATGTTCTTTTTCTTCACATTAATTATGTTGTTTTCTGTGAGGTACGAACTAAAAGCAGTGTACTTTCCGAGTAGTCTTCCTAAATTTATTATTCATTTCTACCCTCTAGATTTTTATTTTTGGCTGACAATAACTAATTTTTTAGCCAATATGAATGAAATATTTATTCAACCAATGAGCATCGAATAATATTTATCCAATGAAAAACCAAATTTTATTTACCTAATAAACATCAATATAATTTAAAATCAATGAACACCAAATAATTCTTTTTCCAATGAGCATCAAATAATTAATTAGCCATTTAGCATCAATATATATATATATATATATATATATATATATATATATTCAGTTTATACCTGTCAGCCTACTCCATTCACACGTCGTGGTCCGCTCCGCGTCGAAACGCGTTCTCTGTGAGTTACGTACTAAAAGA
>Ga0268261_10000922_pt1 | contig 19580 bp, 14 predicted proteins | sample TergutNc150P1_FD_190353 | JGI IMG/M metagenome (GOLD analysis project Ga0268261, IMG submission 190353) | Nasutitermes corniger P1 segment gut microbial community from laboratory colony in Florida, USA - Nc150 P1 (SPAdes) (version 2) | ecosystem: Host-associated > Arthropoda: Insects >...
CGACTTTTCCCAACTTTTTTTTTTTTCAGAAAGACAATTTTTCGAAAGCTGGCTCTGAACTCATCATCTCATAAAGCACGAAAATTAAGGAATTTAACTTGCTGAGTCCAGGGGATGGAACTGATGATCCTATTCGAGGAGAGAAATTGACTCTACTTACTGGAACCAGAGCAGTGGGTTTCATGATTTTTGTAATTTTTCTGATGACAAGAGCAAAGTCAGATTTCGAAACCCTATGCGCTCTAAAAGATAAAGAGAATATATAATGCAAAGATGTTAGAGTCATATTATTGGCACGTGAATGGGCGTAGAAGAAAATGGCGCTTGGACCTGCGAGCAATGACACCGCATTGTTTAACTAATACATTTTGCCTCCGGAGAGAGAATATACAGAGGATTCTTGTATTAACTGACGTCTACTATCCACGCTGGAATGAAGTGAATTCCATAATGTTGTAATAATTCTAGACATTCATGTATCATTTGCACTATCGTGTGGAAGGGTAGGCACTGCAACACCCACAACAAGTATTTGAACTAACTAATTAATTCCTTGGGCTGTTGATTGTTACGTAGCTGCTCTTACAGTTCTCTGAAATGTTGACATGTGGCTGCAGGGAGCTACCAGGGAAGTTTCTGAAAGCATACCACATATTTGCACCACATATTATTTAAGTACATTTATTACGAAAAACTTAAGTGCTGTCATTATTCTTTCAACAAAAACATTTTATTCTTTTGTTACGGAAACGTGACCCAGATGACAGTTATTGCTAAAATAACACCTGTCATTAGACACAAATCTAAATGTACCTGTGCTTCGGTGGGTATTGCGTCTTCATCCTTTACTAAATCCGTGGAGTAAAATTCTTCTAGGGAATCCAAAACCTTAACAGATTTTCAATTATTTACTCCAGTTTTAGAGTTTTGTTATCTTTTCACACGATCGCGCTGCCGATTGTATCTTGAGCCACGCGAATCCAGTACACACAGTCGTATACTCTTTCTTCATGATCGAGTTCACATTATCCTCATATCTACGCTTAGGTCTTCGAAGCTGCCTTATATATCCAGGTTTTGCAACTCAAAATCTCTAAGCAATTATCTCATTTACCACGGGTGCAATTTAGCTTCATTATCTGTCGATTTAAGCTATAATGCCTGATAAAAATGAATAGTTGTTGATACCATAAACATGATTCTTCTAAACGTAACATGATGATGACTATTTCCCTTCGCGATAGGCCCCTTCTGCTTGAATACGCTGGTTCTTGTGCTTCTTCCACTAATGAATGGCACCTCTGTCACTTGGCTATTGAGATCAATAAAATTAGCTGCTTGGAGTTGTTTGATTGTTTTCACATATTCAAGTCCTTCTCCATTTAAGGTGATCTTAATTTGGGGAAATACGAAGAATTCTTATGAAGCCGTGCAGTACAGGATTTGGCGCACCCGTGGAATGTAATGTTTGGCGAAGTATTTCTGCACAAGTTGGGCTGAGTGTGCCGCTGCGGTGTCGCGATGAATTTACTACGCACAATGCTGACTTTTAGTTGGTAGTGTACGGGCAATTGCGCCAGTCTTAATACTTTCAAATAACAACGCCGGTGTATAGTTCAGTTTTGTGCAGCATATTCATGGTGCGCAATACCTTCTGAACTTAGTCCCGATATTTTAAGGTACTTGTACCGTGAAATGAGACATAATTCATTTTATAGGACAAAAACTTTACACATATTAATATACATAATGTAAGTCCAACTATGTGTTTCGGCAGCACCAATAGTAAGTTAACCCCTGAATCGCACACGGCACAACACAAGAACAAGATCCGTAACGAATCGTATACAATAGATGTTCGTACGTCACTAAGAAGTGCAATCCTCTTCATATAATAATTAGAATTTTGTACTACACGCATACCAAAGTACTGCAGATCCACATCATAGGAACAGGACTTGAACAACAGCACGTCTCAAGGTGTTTGTTATCGCAAGTATGCTAAAAATTAATATTAGAGAAGCTGCTACCGGAACATTATGAAACATATAATAATCATGGATTAATGTTAAGTATAACAAAGCACCAAATCTTTCTGTATTTTTGTACAAGCATGTTTTTAAAAACTGTGATTTTGTTATATACTAAGCATTTTAACATTACAAACTGTATCGTAATTCACGAGGTTGTGAACATTCGTGTGATTCCACGAAAATAACGGTCAGCCGCCGAAACATGTAGTAGTGGACTTACATAATGTACTGTGCGTAAACATTTGTGCGTACTAAAAGTTATTGGTGTTATAAAATAAACCAGTACGGAAAGTTCTTAATTAGGCCTCTTATATATTTCATACAACCGCTGTCCCGTCAAGCAATCTTTTAAGAAATACTCATGTTTATGGCATGCATAGTCATTGACTTTGTGATTGTGTGGTATTCCTCAAGGACTGTAATGCATGAGAGATTCATGGAATGGTTGAGTATATGAACTATAGATAGAGATGAAAAATTACAAGTTTTTCCATCGAAATTTCATCTGGCCTAATAGTAGTACACATATCACACTTGCCCCTACAACTTACTACTCATATATAACACAAAGACATGTCTTTATGATGTTATTATGACGAAAGTGTGGAATGTCCTCGAACATAATCCATTGTGCTTGTTGTTCAAAAAATGCAAATAATTCACGGGTCAGAATTACGTTCCTCAACTATATTTTAAAATGCAGGAGTTTAGATGGGACAAACGGGGCAAGGCAAGGGCAGGGGATTATGGTTTTTCCTACGAAAAATGAAATGAAAATCATCAACTGGGAACATGATTCTATGTAAACAAAAGACTAGTATCAGCAGTTAAGAGAGTATAGTTTGTTAACAAATAGGGTGTCATACTGTATAGTTCTGAGAGGTCGCTGGTGTAACATAATTGTTCTGAATGTGTTTGCACCAAGTGAGGAGAAAATTGATGATCCAAAGACAGTTTTATGGGGAATTAGAGCAGGTTCTTAATCATTTCCCTAAGTACCATATGAAAATTCTATTAGGAGAATATAATGCAAAAGTGAGAAAAGAGAATATTTTCAAACCGACAATTGGGAATGAGAGTCTACATCAGGAAAGTAATAATAATGGTGTTGCAAAAGTAAACATAGACTCATAAAAAATCTGGTTCTTAAGAGCACGATGTTCCCGCACAGAAATATTCATAAGTGCACCTGTACCTCTCCTGGTGAGAAGACTCACAACCAGATTGATCACATATTGACGGATAGGAGATGGCATTCGAGTATACTAGATGAACGATCTTTCATTGGAGCTGACTGTGATACCAATCACTGTCTGGTGGTTTCAAAAGTTAGGGGAAGATTGGCAGTAAGTAAATAAGTAGCACAGAATTTTCATGGGGAAAGAATTACCCTCAGAAACTAAATGAGCTTAGGGTTAGGAAATAGTATCGGTTCGAGATTTCAGACAGGTTTGCAGCTTTGGAGAACTTAAGTGAAAGCGAGGGCATGAATAGGGTTAGGGAGAACATTAAAGAGAATATCGAAATCTCAGCTAAGGAGAGTTTAGGTCTGTAGAAACTGAAGTAGTATAAACTATTGTTTTATGACGAATATTTAAGTTTATTTAGATCGAAGGAAGCAGGCTAAAATACAGTGGTTACAAGATCCAAACCAAGACAATGTAGATAATCTAAACAATGTAAAATGTGAAGCTAATACTCACTTTTCTGGAACAAAAAGATGTAATGTCTGAAAGCGAAAATTGATTAACTTGAAACTGACAGTAGGATAAAAAATATTAAGGTCTTGTATAGGAGCATCAGAGACTTTAAGTAGGATTACGGGCCTAGAACTAATATAATAAGGGTGAGAAAGGTGATTTGGTTGCAGATTCCCACAGTATTTTGGCTACGTGGAGGAACCATTTCTCTCAGCTATTGAATGTATATGAGGTTAATGATATTAGGGAGACAGAATTACACACAGCAGAACCACTAGTGCCTGAGCCGACAGCCTTTGAAGTTGAGTTGGCTATTAAAAAGCTAAAAAGTAACATATCACCAGATATTGATCAAATCCCAGTAGAACTGTTTAAGGCAGTGGGTGGAACGATTTTCCCCGAGATCCATAAACTAATTATTTCTATTTGGAATAAGGAGGAATTGCCAGAGGAGTGAAAGGAGTCGATCATTGTGCTTATCTATAAGAAGGGCGATAGAACATGTTGTAATTATAGGGGCATATCACTTCTGCAAAATACGTACAAAATTTATCCAATATCCTGCTGTCAAAGTTAACTCCATATGCAGAGGAAAGTAATGGGGATCATCAATGTGGATTTCGACGCAACAGGTCATATATTCTGCATTCGTTCAACGCTTGAGAAAATATGGGAATATAAAGATGCAGTTTATCAGATCTTTACAAACTTCAGGACAGCTTATGATTCAGTGAAGAGGGAGGTCTTGTATAAAATTCTCATTGAGTTTGGTATCCCCATGAAACTAGTAAGACTAATAAAAATGTGAATGAATGAAACCTACAATAGAGTCCTAGCAGGTAAGCATCTGTGTGGTAGGTTTCCTATTAGGAATTATTTCAAACAAGGAGATACTGTATCGCCATTGCTTTTCAACTTTGTTTTAGAGTACGCCATTAGGAGAGTTCAGGTAAACCAGAATGGATTGAAATTGAATGTTACACATCAGCTTCTAGTTTACGCTGATGATGCAAATATATTGAGAGGAAGCGTACATACTATAAAGAAAAACACAGAAACTTTAGTAGTTGCTAGTAAGGAGACTGAGCTAGAAGTAAATGCTGAAAAGACTACGTAAATTGTTACGTCTCGAGATCAGAATGTAGGACGAAGTCACAATTTAACGATTGATAATAGTTCCTCTGGAAAGATGGAAGTGTTAAGATATTTGGGAACAACCTTAACCGATCAATATTGTATTCAAGAAAACATTAAGAGCGGATTGAAATCGGGGAATGGTTGCTATCTTTCGGTGCAAAATCTTTTGTTTTCCAGTTTGCTATCCAAAAATTTAAAGATTAAGATATACGGAACTATAATTCTGCCTGTTGTATTTTATGGGTGTGAAACTTTGTCATTCAAATTGAGGGAGGAAAGCAGGCTGAGGTTGTTGAGAAGAATATTTGGGCCTAAGAGGGAAGAGGTAACAACGGAAAGGAGAAAACTACCTAATGAGGAATTATTGATCTGTACTCATCCAGTAGTGTTGGGGTAATCAAATTGAGAAGAATGAGATGGGCGGAACATGTAGCGCGTATGGGGAAAAGGAGAGGCGTGTACATGGTTTTGGTGGGGAAACCTGAGAGAAAGATACCACTTAGGAGGCCAAGGCTTAGATGGGAAGATAATATTAAAATTGATCTTTAGGTAGGGGGATGTTAGGGTTTGGACTGGATCGAGCTCGCTCAGAGTAGGAACAGGTGGCGGGCACGTGTGAATGTGGTATTGAACATTCGGGTTCCATAAAATAAGGGGAAAGTCTTAACTAGCTGCAAACCGGTTAGCTTTTCAAGAAGGACTCTGAGTATTTAAGTATTTTAAAATACATATTTTGATGTATTGAAAATAATAGCTTCAGCAATTATCGCCTAACATATGTACGAATTATGGGATAACATAAGTCAGTGTTAATATTGTGTAACACTTGCTTCACCTTTCCGAAACGGTTAATTTAGTCGAACGGTTTGTTCGTATGAATCTCATAACAAAGAGTGTGTTCTTCCTTAAATAGCATTAGCCGCTTATTTTTTTTTACGGGAGTCTTGAGTGTTTAGTGTGAGATGGGAACTATAATTTAATGTGCTATTTTTATTACTTTTAGTTTTCATGCCGTGCTTTTCCTCAGGTGGCTACTAGCCGGCCACTTATCACGGAAGCCCAGGTTGAATTCCGATTTTTGGTGGACAGACATTTGCCTTCTGTACTTCGGTTTTTCTTTGCCATACTTTTCCACCATTGGTCCATAGGGACAAAATAGAACGAAATGTCAGAATCTACAAACAAATGAGTGCTCTTTCGAATACCGTGGAGCTTTTGACGGAAACGTACATCCAAATTTTTAAAGTTCAAGTGGTAAAATACTTTTGTGTACCATATTCAGGTTAAAACGTGTACTTTGTTGCCTCAATCTCTTTTCACAATTGCTTCCCGAACCATTTGTGATAATCTCACCTACCTTATTTAGCACTGGACCTATACACAGTCAGCAGTTTATGGACCTACCGGAAAGGGAACACTGAAAGTCAGATAAAGAAGTGGAAGAATATATAAAGAGTGAAAGTCGGAAAATAGAATTAAGTAGAAAGAATGTGGAAGTAAGGAACAAAAGAAGAATGTAACGATCGAAGGAAAAATTCCTGCGAGTGGCTTATATTTTTGAAGTCTAATGTCTTTACACTTCGTGCCAGTAGATGGCTCTATCTGTCACAAGTACAGAATTCACGTACGAAAATCTTTATTACTGTGCATATTATGTACTGACATAATCTAAATGATCTTCCTAGTGTGACTGCCTTTCTTACGCACAGTGAAAGAAGGGAACGTGTTACATCTTCATAGCCCTAGATTTAGATTTAAAACCAGATTTACACTATTTTTATTGTAGTTATTAATGATTAGTGTTGTCTATCGTAATTTACTGCAGCTCGCTTTCACCAAAACAAACTTCAAGTTTGGGAAAAGTTTAAATCTAATTTTATTATCTCTATCAAATATAAAATTGGCGCATAATGTAAAGGAACCACGAAATACGAAACCCACATTTTAAACATTTTTCGCTATTTTGTATTTGCAGTGTATGAACACAAATGCGCCTGTGTGTAGCCATAGCTTATTTCTGTTCGTTTTCCAGGACAATAAAATTAAAAATTAAAATTATGGTATTCTGATATGTTAACACTTTTAATTCAGTACATTTCACTGTTTTTCCTCATAACCCAGACAGTAAATTTCCCCGAAATGTCGGTGTACATATGTATATTTAACTATACGATATTACATTTCAAGGTTCAGCTACATTAATTTAAGTACTTTGAGAACCTGAACTCTTACGCACTGAAATTCTGTGTCTCATCTTATATTAGAAGCAAGTCGTAAAGATATTTAATGGATTTTACTTGATCCAAACCAAATACAATCACGGTTTTGAACAAGGTGTTGCATTGTGTATTTTCCTCCTTCCATAAAATGAGTGGATTTATCTATGCATTTCATTCATCTGACATGTTCAGCGAATCATCTCGGTCTTGATCTTAAGAATTTTAACATCTGCGTAGGTAGTAGAGAGGGGAGGAAGCATTGCTCACCTATAGCGTCTACTTGTTTACACAAGTAGACGCTATATGTGAGCAATGCTTCCTCCCCTCTCTACTACCTATCCAGATGTTAACATTCTTAAGATCAAGACCGAGATGATTCGCTGAACATGTCAGAAAAAGCCGAGGTGAAATTTGAAAGACTTATTAATATTTGTCATAGAGAAATATATCGTGAGAATGGAAGTTTGCTGGAAATAGCTCGGGAACGTGTCTAGTAGCGAGGTTTGGCAGCAACGATGCTGAACCTTCAGTCAGTCAGTCAGTTCTTGAACTAGGTAGTTATTTATTAAGTGAGATGGCTCCTTGTAAATACACGTATAACTTAGGAATAGGAGAAGTGGGTGGTACTGGCTCAAGATTGTGTCCAGGCATGCGCTTGGTATTTTCAGTGTTAAAATTTTCCTGTCTGCTACCACAAAGTTCGTTAGTTAATAAAACTTGGGGAAAGAGGTTTTGAGGGTGGGTTGTGGATGGAACTATCTGAGGTCTGTGATTAATGGCGGGCTTAGATTTTAACGGTGGTGTTTATTGCATTACATTTGAAGGACCGTTTTTGTACTGTGCTTTAAAGCTTCAAAATTTTTGTCTAGGATATACCTGTTTAGAACAAATTTGTCACTGGCACTTCATAAAGTCTTATAGGTAGCAAAACTACAGTTCCTCGCATTTTAGGCGCGTTCACGAAGTTGCTAAAAGCGACTATTAGCTTCGTCGTGCCTCTCCGTCTGTCCGTCTGCCTGTCCACTTACCTGTCTTCGTGGAATAACTCAGTTCGCACTGGACGGATTTTCATGACATTTTATATTTGAGTATTTTTTTGAACATCTGCGAGGAAATCCAAGTTTCTTTAAAATGTGACAAAAAACGTATACTATACCAATGTATATTTTTGATTAGTTCTTTTTGGAATGAAGAATACTTTACACAAAATTAGTAGAGGAATTTAAAACTCACATATTGTCTTCAACAACTCTTTTTCCGAATATCGTAACCTTTATGAGATAATGTGGAAAAATATTGTAAAACTTTGCAAGCCACAGTTGACAATATGGCGCAAATGCATTGCATGCTGGATACCTAAGGTTACAAACACATTCTGAAGATATACAGTGCTTATTGATTTTCGACTGCAACAAAAGTTGCAAAAATGCGCCTCAATGTTGCGTCATTCGTAAACGGCCTATCTTGCAATCCTTAGCGGTAGATGTTAATTCCTTGTCAACTTGGCACACCCGTCTGTTGATCTTCGTGTTAAAATCCAGCAATTCCCACTTAATAGAAAAGTGAGTAGATATTTCTATGTCTAGGTAAGTAACTCCATTTGGCAGAGCTCTCTAGTAACGGTTAATCGCTCACAGAGTCAAGAAACATCTTGTATTTTTATAGTCCAAATCTTCATTGACGCATCCACAGGGGCGCCCTGCAATTCGTCACACTCAGATACCCACATATAGCCTTCCGAGTGCTCAAAACTTTTTTTTTTTTTTGCTGAGGTTGTGCCAAATATTCATATTCTGCCTATTTTAACTCTGAGCCCTATGTTCCAAGTTGGATGATCATTCGTTATCATTTACCTAGGACTGTATTCTCGACGCAGTCGTTGCTTCTGTAAGTATTTGGAGGCTCCCTCTAGTTACTTTATTTATGGTTTATTTAAAGATGCATTCAGTTGTTCAGACTATATATAGTCAAGTGGTAATGAAAATAAGTTGGGAATTATATTGAAGGAAGTGGCCGTAGTCTTATTGTCATGTGCTTAAAAGTCTGAGAAAAGGCCAAAAATTCGGTCAGAATGGACTGCCTCGGATTTTGAAGCTAAAACTTTCGGAATACGAGGCGTAATTTTCCAGCTGTGATCCGAGGCGCACGTCACAATGCCAACAGTCTTTTCCAGTCTACTTTTAACCCGCCCTCGTTAAAATTTCGGCAGTCCTTTGTTATATTGATCCTTTATCCGATAGTCTTACATAGTTATCATTCGCGCCAACAGATGGTTTTTATCAGCGTAAAGTATAACAGACGACCTTCTTGCAATGTTTCACATTGCCAGCCACTGAAAATTTGTAGGTTTAAATTAATGTGAATTATCACAATTTATGTCGGATGGAAAGGGGTCTTTACGTTTATATATATATATATATATATATATTTTTTTTTTGGAGGCTCCCTCTATTTACTTTATTTATGGTTTATTTAAAGATGCATTCAGTTGTTCAGACTATATATAGTCAAGTGGTAATGAATAATAAATTGGAAATTATATTGAAGGAAGTGGGTCATGTGCTTAAAAGTCTGAGATATATATATATATATATATATATATATATATATATATATATATATATAAACACACACACACACACGCTTTGATTTGTTCCAGGTGGGACATTTCAGTCAGTAAAGCTGTTGGTTCCGGGTTCATTATCCTCCATGAAATTTCATGTTTATTTTCATTAGCTTTGTGTCCAGAACGGTATTATGGCCGACACAGTTCATTATCCAGTACCTGTCAAAGATGTAAAACAACTTTACGTCAGACTTCTCGGGTTTAAACATGCGTGTAAGAATGTTATCTTCATTCCCTTCTAGTAGAGTGCTGGCGTCGACGTACACCGTTGGCATTTCTAGGGGTGCGAAATATGGTTACACTCATGATTTAAGGGAGACTGTAAATGAAATTCTGAAGATAATATTGACATGTAAGTTTGAAACACCATTATAATGGAGAACATAAGGTAATACGGCGATTTTAAATACGCCAAGAAGAAATTATTGATGGAATATTTTGCACGTCTACAGAAGAGAAATTCCTTAGACAGTAAAATTTAACTTTAGATAGTTGTGTTGAGACTGGTATTGATTTTAACTGTTCATATCATTGAAACACAACGGGTTGCCATACTAACAATTGTATGTGAAAAGCTTAAGGGAAAGAACTTATTTGCGAGTACGAATTAATTGGCATAATAATATTGAAACGCATCTGAAAGGAGTAGGGTGTAAGGATAGGGTCTGAGTTTAATTCTTGAATATGAAGATCGAAGAGCTGGCTTCTATGAACACGGCTATCAGCTCTCGGTTTCCATAAAGTCTTTTGACAGGCTGAACGACTCTTAGCATATCAAAAATGATTCTGCTGCGTTAGATGACTTATATGAACCCTATGTGGAATGTCGCGTTAAATCTGGCGATATGCTTAGTTACCGCTTAGATAAAAGCTAATACAAGAGGAGGTTCTGGAGGTATATTAAGGACCCGTAATGAAAGCTGTTGCCGGTAGGTGGTGTTGTGCGCGTGCCGCAAGTAGCTACCCTGTGAAGTCTTCCCTTCCATTCTGAGCCGCGACTTGGTCGCTGGCGGTTGCTAGGGGAGAGTTCAGCGCGCGGGTGCAGAGATATTGACTGCGAAGTCTACCGACACAACGCTGCTTCATATCGTATCCGTAATGACCACTAAAATTTGAATATCAAAGCAGGATGTTACGCGAGGTACGTCATAATCATCTGCCTGCAAACAAACGTTTTGTGGGGTAAAGTGAAAGGGCAAAGCTTCAAGGACGTGTAACATCGTCATCTCGCGTGGAAAGGGCCCGTTGTGGCTCGTATTATCGCGCTGTGTTTAACATCTTTGTTGATTACAGTACCACAATTAGACTGAGTGCTGACACAGCTTAGTTCATGCGTGACAATAACAATTGGCATTCGCGTCGCGTGATTTTGTATGAAGTTGTTGATATTACGACCCCTTTTCTCGTGATATGTATACAGTTTTAAACACAAAAGTTGTGACCGCTACAGTCAATGTGAGTGCGAAGTGATGAAATGAATGATTCAAACGAAAGCTGACTTCGAGTGCGTGTTAAAATGTATTATTCATAATGATGTATTTTTCATGACATATTTTATACCTGTCTTTGTTTTACTGCATGGAATGCATTGCTTACAATGGGGTACTATTTCCCGCGACAACTCACTAATATTGGAGTGTCGTGTTGAAACTTCAAGACGAAGTAAGGATGGCAGAAAGTGCCTGTAACTCACCAGCCAGGAGTATAGGAGACCCGAACTCTCTAACAGACTCGGAACTTACAGACCTTGAGTCCGACAGCCAGCTTGAAGTTCTTACTGAGGTACCAGGAGCTCCAGATCAGACCATCGTCGACGGCTGGTTCAAGTTTCGGGACAACAAGAGGGTAAGGTTATTCGTATAGTGAGGTAGGGCACGATTTGAAATGGCATGCTGTGTATGCAGTGACCACAGTGGCACATAGTGCAAGGTAGCATGGATAACGCCCTTACTTGAAGAGTGTTTTGGGGTAGTTTTATCTTCGTGTCGTGAATATTCTGGTGGTATCGTGAAGTGTGCGAAGGTTTTAGGGTGTTCCGCTGTCAGAATTGTAAAACCACGCTGATGAAGGAAGCATCAGCATTATCCAAAACGCCGGTGCTCTTATACCAGACTGCGTGGCATCATATGTAAAAATCGAACCATCTTCATTGTCATCGCGGTGACAATATCAAATTTAAATTTGTTTTCTCCTTATTAATTATCTTATTCTTTTATTTTCTTTTTATTATTTTTCTCAGTCTTCCTCTCCTTTTCTTACATTCTTCCTAATTGTTCTTGTTTACGTAACACATCCTCTTCCCTCTCTCTTTTGCATTTCCTGTTTATTATTTTGCGTCCCTTCTCTTTCCTTAATATCTTTTCCCCACAATTGTACCTTGATCATCTCAAGCATGTCACAGAGTGTGACTCTGCACGTAACGTGTTTTACCCTAGACCTTGTGACACCCATTCTGTGTCACAAGCAGAGTAGCGGCGTTGTTCATATTTCCCTCACTTCTCTTAAGAGTTACGGATTTCGAAAATCCTGAATGCACTGCACTTTTCTCAGCTTATGTAAGAGTTAGGACTAAAGTAGTGACTCTGACTGTTATTCAGGAGGTACACAGTTCGAACCTACAGCGGAGCCCACGTAGGGGCCTGGTTCATGTTTCCTTCGTTTCTTCTCTTGAGACGGATCGAGTTCGACAAATCTGGTAGCTAAGAACCTTCCTCAGATTATTTAAGCTTGAAGATTAAGGTAGCGACTCCGATTTCTATTCAGCAGACACAAAATTCCACCCTACAACAGCTTACGAATGTGTAAAATTCATGTGCTTTCCTTCAGTAACTCGTAACATGCAGTTGCTTTAAAATATAAGTGTATGTACACAATACGCACTTCTCGTACTAACGTGACCTTAATTTTTCATACCATAAGAACCACTAATTTCACAGACCCTCTTTTTTATTTGACGCTAAGTAATGTTCACCACGTATTTATCTTTGTCAAGCAATTTACAAATAAAATATTTACATGCCTTGACCGATTATCCTGAAGATTTTTTCGTCACCATCGATATCGAACTTGATATTCTTTGAGACTTTAATTTGAATCGCACTTTGCATTTTTCACTGCAGGAAATATGATAGACTACTTTCAGTCTGAAGATATCAGAGTTGAAAAAAAAACACGTGCAGAATAAACCCTTTCTTCCTTCTAATGAACATCGCGGTGTAGGAGCTATCGCTGCTTGTTTGGTCATTGGGTTTACTATCGACAGGATAAAATCCTCAAATTTTTTGTGGGTTTCCTGAAGAAAGAGCTAGAATAACGCTTTGAAGTTCAACGCTGTTTCTTCCTTTTACACATCTGTAAAGCCAGTATTCCTGTTGTTTTCATTCGATACTGCATCACAGCTAAAGTGAAAGATTTTATTAACTATACAAAAAAAAAACAGTCCTGAAACCGTCAGTGCAGTTCTAGGTTCACCGTGCGGAACTTTAATCGTTTACATGCTGCCAGTGTCGGTGCACCGTATGTCATGAATGCATTTATGGGCATTATAAATTTAAAACCGCCAATCCTGGCCAGTGGTGGGAGTTTAAACCCTAACGTCATTGAAGGGTTAATCTTTTTGTTAAAATTGTATTAAAGGAAAACAGCAACGCGGAAAAGAAACAATGATTAAGAAATATTGAAGGACAGAAAAAAAGTAAAAAGCAGAAAATAGTTGTACCGTTAATTCGACAAGACAGTTGGTGTTCTGGAATTTAATGCCGTGAAGGTTTATATGTAACAAAATTTTGGAATAACTGATCCATAGATTACTTGGATTTATCACTGTCAGAAAAGTGTTATCACATAATGTGACGCCAGGCAAAGGATGTAGAGATTTGGTTCCTTTAAGCGTTCTGGTGACGTTATCCTTGCGGTTACGAATGTCACACTGAGGATAACCGAGCACATTCCCTATCAGCGCCATGACAAATAAGTACGTATTTGTGAACCGTACAAGTATAAAAATGATATAAAAACACGTTCGTTTCCTATTTTACTCTTGTTTTCATTTTCCATTTTCTCCTTCGCTTTCCCCCTCTTTCCGACCTTCTTTAACCATTCTTTTTCTTCTCTTCTGTGTTTGTCTTCTTTTTTATTCCGCTCTAGCTTCAGTGACGGCGTCCAAATATTTGTGTTTTCACGTCCTGGTGGAATTTGTCAATCTTTATTAAAAGTTGTAGTTTACTTTTCAACTTATTACTATTGAGGTCATGATACCGATTACAGCCTGCTGCTTTCAACCATTTGTTTAATCCGCCAGCATAGATTCTCAGGTTACAGAAAAGGCAGAGCATTCCTATTCTAACCGATCTAATGTTAGTTTCTCTGTAAGGACTCTATTCTATAGTTATTGAAGAAAGGTTTTAATCCATTCAAATTCCGAATTATTATTTGAAGACCAATAGCTGCCAACATTAAAACATTTTAATCATCTCAGTAAACGGGACACGAAAAAGCAATTAATTGTGAGACATTTAACTACAGGATGTTTGCTGTGAAAAGTGGTTGGTATGTTTCCCATTGGCGCTGACGTTCAAATCCTGTATTTTTTACACACGCCATGCATTTATTTATATTTCGTATTATTTTCACAATGAAGGGCATTAAACTGTTAATTGTGTAATTGAGACGTATTGTGTGTACTTTGAAGTATGAAATGAACTTTTAAGTAAAAGTTGGAAGAACTTCGGAATTCAAAGTGATCGCCTTATAAGACTTCAACAGGTTATGCTGACTGCTTGCATTCTTTATATTCTGTAAGGTTTGTTTTTCTTGCTTAGGCGTTTGTAATATTCCATAATCAGAATGGAAAAATACAAGTATAGTACCTTAAAACAGGCCACGATTTTTTCCTTTAGTATTTATTTCTTACGTGTTATTCACAAGTATCGCTTAGTGTAACCTAAGTATACATTTTCGTTAAATGACACAAAAAATGGTCGCAAAATAAACGTCTTATCTATTACTCGCTATATGCCTCGATCATTCGTTCCTTCGTTGTCTAATCACTATAATAATGCTTTAGTAATAATACCAACCTTTGTTGAACAGTCGATCTTCAGACCAATGTTAGCCAGCAATTCATGTGTTTTTAAAGAATAAGTAAGTTTTGTATGCCAGCGTAAGAGCATAATTTATTTAACGACGTTGATGAAACAAAAGGAACAAAGTAAGGTAATGAAATTGCTTGGAATTTTGCCTTCATTGAAGTGTAGCAGTAACGCCTACAGAAATATATAAAGACTGAAGGTTAGTCAGTACAGTGGGAGAAGTTGCCGGTAAGAGCATGGCGAAACGTCAGTTGAACAATGGCCTGTTATTTCAAAAGTTGTGTTTTGTGGGTTTAGGTATTTGTTGTTGCCACTGTTGTTTAAATTTACACAATATTCTTGTGTCGTAATAATCAGCTGTTAATGTAAGGGTGGGTGATATTTAGGTGTTGTGTGTACTATGATGCTTTGCTTGTGTCATGCAAGATTTAATGTTATTTGCCAGAGAAGGGGTGGACATGTCTACTTACAGTGCGGTCGTGAGGCCATGTGGTCCGGTGGTGTGATATCAACGTGTTTAGAAACCATCTACTTCCATGTTCATAATAGAGTTTCTTTCATAATGAAGATGGAGGAGTAGGTTCCTCTTAAACACATCATGAAGACATAGACACGAGGTCTCTTCGAGAGTGCCCATGTCTCACAGAACCATATCTTATAGCTGGTAAAGTTATTGGACTGTTGTACGATAAGGAAATATGATTGTAAGAAAATAATTAGAAACGTTTGATTTTAATGGGCGAATGACAAATTACTGACACAATGTGTCGTATCATATATTAAGAAGTAAGATTTAAAAGATGCAAAGTATATACAAATATTGACAAAATAAAAAAGAGAATTGAGACGACTTCGACCGCGATGGAGAGAAATTTAATGTTGTAGCAGGCCAAGTGGCTTCAGCCTTGGTTATTGATGTAAGTTAAGATAAGCTGGGAATGTATCAGGGTTGGAAGAGTAAGAATCTCTCTAAAATTACAGGGTTTATATTACCTTGAATGCGGCCGAGACAAGGTAATAAATCGTAATTAGGAAATAAGAAGGAAGCTAATGACCTTGACTTGTTTTATAGTATTGGGTTCTGTATGGGAAGTAGAACAGCGTGAAGAGCACCACGACTAACCTCAAAGTAACCTGTAACTTGAGGACATTCAAGTTATCTGTACAGTAAGAATCCGAATTTTTACTGGTAAACTAAATTCCTTGCGTGTAATAGGTGAAAAGTAAAGTTGCCCCTTTATGTAAAACCACGTTATCGATACGTACGGGACAGTAGAAGTACAGTTGTAGCTATTCTTAATCTCACACTATTTGGAGATATGTTTGCTACTACAAGGTCCTACGAATCTGCCCACGGGAAATAAGCCTCCTTTACCAATGGTCAGGAAGGTGGGTGGGCCTCAGAGTCAGGTTGGTTATGTGGAGAAGCGAAAAATCATAGTGCTGCAAAGACTAGGACATTTTTTCCCGGCTCGTTCCATACATTGTCCGGTCACTGTTCTGACTGAGCTATCTCGGATGGTTCAAGTTACATCTCGACAATAACAATTACAAATTCAAAGCAATTTATTTATTGATTATGCCAAAATAAAATAGTCAGTGCCTAACACCTGTGACCACTACTACTCCCGGTAGCCTGCCGGTAGTTGAGTCAGCAGTGGCGCAGGTGTTGCTTGCAGACAAGTTCACGCACTCCGGTTTTCACCCGGCTGTATCCGAGCGATCACCTTCCACTGCAGTGTCTGTAGAGTACTGAAACATTAGAGTCTTTCAGCGGTGAAGATAGGCGATTTTGATTTCGACATAGAATTGTTAATATCTCTGGTGGAAGCCAGGCCGGTGTTGTGTGACAAGATGGATGATATGTATAAAGACAAACGAAATGAAAAAGGCATAGACAGAAGTTTGTATGTGTCTTCAAGAAGACTTTGAAGCTCTAGGAGATGATAAAAAACGCTTTTGGTTAATATTACCATAATTGATTGAACACACGTACTTGAAATTCACATAAACTTTACTTTTTAAATTTTTATGTACTCTACTGTTCTTATTTGTGACATTTGCCAGGGGACAGCTCCAACATCTTTTAGAAAATAATCAGCTACTTTATACCTTACATTTTTCGCTGTTAACCCCATACACACTGACTGTCCATCAGGTACATCTTCAAGACCAGTCACTGCCATAGCGTCCTCAAACTTTAGACCATCTTTCTCGCGAACAAAATTGTGCAAAACAACACAGGCCTTAACATTGTCTTCTCTAAATTCAGGACTGACATAAGCGGTCGCTGGAAAATTCTCCATCATTGCTCAAAATTAAAAAAGCACATTCCACATAATTCGTGCTCTGCACAAGCGATATTTTTACACATTACTTTTAACACTCAGGTTAGATCCACCAAAATGTCGAAGTATATTTCTGTTTAGCGCAAATCCCTCATCTTCTACCAAGAAGTATGGTACATCAGGACCTTCTGTTCCTGCAAGAGGTCTGTCACTGGGTAATTCCAGCATATTTATCTGACTTGATATCCATAATGTAGATCGTTTAAAAATGGTAGAATTTCATTCTGTTCCGTAACTACAAATGCCAACTGGCAGATAGCGGTAGGTAGTGTCTGCCATGGCCATTAATACTGGGGAAAAATAATCCTTGTAATTGTAGAACATCGAGCCGCTTTTCCGGTTTAAGTACTCGAAAATTTATCCCACCAAATGCCCCCAAGCAATGGAGGAAATTAGCTCTTCTTTTAAACTCCAGAGCGGTAAATTTCCACTGCTCTTTTGTAGGCTTGGGAATACTTTTTGGACGCACGATAGACCAAATACTGAGACATACTGCACTGACTATTTTGCTTGCTGTTGAGATTCCAATCCGATAAGAGAAATGCAGTTCATGAAAACTGCATCCACTCACTAGATATCTGTAAAAAGGAATCCTGTGTTTAATAACTGTCTTGGTCACTTGTGCTATTATTATTAAAACACACCCCAGTTCCTAACTCCTAAATTTAGTTATGTAATTTAGCGCTTTTAGATAAAGAAGTGATAAAAAGGTAGGAAAACATCTGAGACTGCTACGTAAAGTCATGTAAAAAATACAAAGCAGCAACGAATTCCGTTGCGGGGTCTTCAAAAGCTAGAAAATACGTGTAGAGCGATCAACTTAAATTCCTATCGAAACTGATCAATGAAAGACAAACAGCCGACAGCTTATCGGTGGATAATATGGAGGAGCCTTCGGTTACTAATTTGAACAAAATAGAGATGATGTAAATAATTTCTCCCAAGAAACTCCTTTCCTTATATTTTAATCATCAAATTTTTCTTTTAAAGCACAAACAAACTTTACTTACCTGATTACAACAGCCAACATTTCTGCAGGTTGAATGCAGTTCCTCATTTTACTGTTACGACGCTGAAGACTCTCCTTCAATCGGCGATGCAACCCGTCGAAAGATGAAACTGACATTCGAAAATAATTTAAAAACTTGTTTGCGTCATCTCGTAGTTCATCAAATAGTGTGTAGTAAAAGGCATCGAAATTTCCCCTTTTTTTAATTATTGGATGAACCCCATGCAACATGTTACGTCTACACCTAAAACGACGGTACAAGAACAGAGCAATAATTGAATAACGGTCCTCTGCTGATCACTGTGCATGCAAGACTGCTTGGTCAAGGCGTTCTTGGTCGTTCGACCGGCCGGTTACAACCGGAGTTGTTGTTATTAAAGTTCCAACTTGTGATCTCGCCCGTTCGGTCAACTCCCGGTCGGTCGGAAACCGGAACGTGTGAACGAAGTCTGAAATGCCTGTCAGATGTTAAAAAATGGCAACAGCGCACACGAGCTTTTCAATCCAAGACATTTTTCTGACCGTGTTCATTTCCTACGCAGGCGGAAAGTAACAACAGTGCACTGGCAATTGCGGTCGATTTGGTACAATTTCTGCAGATATTTTCTAGTGTCCGAGTTTGTAAATCGGCTTGGATATTAGATATCTTCTCTGAAGTTTCTTGTTTAAGTGTCTGCTTAAGAAAAGTGGTATATGAGGCCTGCCTCCAAATAGGCCACGACCGCTTCCATTCATATCTTCACCAAAATATTATCTTGTCTTACGTTTGACACTCTACAATAGCCTGACTGAATGGAAGTGTCGTTAATTAAAACATAAAAAATAAAACCGAGCAGGCGGCAGCGTGCTGTCTTGTAATTCGATGATGATTACTGAGCTGTATTTTTATTGTTGACTATTAAATGGTTAAATGTCTAATTTTTGAGAATCATCAAGAAAACGTACTACATTCTTACTAATAAGCAGTACCCATAAGTGTGTTTTGCACAATCTACAGTAATTTGCCACAACGAGGGTAAAGGTTTTCCTCATTTCCCGATTGTACTTGGGTGGTCTGAAACGTTCTCGGCCTCGACCATAGATGGCAACACTATCGGCAAGATTATTTTTTTCCTAAGTTGGTATATGTCATAAGTACCCGTGTGAAATTGCAGGTCATTCTATCAAGTAGTTTGTTTCATACAGCTGTCTGAAGCAGTAGTGTTGTGTGTGTCCCTTAAAATGGATAAAATTGAGTATCGTGCGGTTATAAAATTATTTGTAAAAGAAGGTTTAACGCCAAATGAAATTTATTCGAAGTTCATAAAAGTTTATGGGGACTCTTCTCCTTCGTTTTCAACAATTAAGAAATGGGCTGCCGAGTTTAAACGTGGCCGTACCAGCCTTGAAGATGATCCACGTGAAGGACGTCCAAAAAG
>Ga0268261_10000923_pt1 | contig 19576 bp, 18 predicted proteins | sample TergutNc150P1_FD_190353 | JGI IMG/M metagenome (GOLD analysis project Ga0268261, IMG submission 190353) | Nasutitermes corniger P1 segment gut microbial community from laboratory colony in Florida, USA - Nc150 P1 (SPAdes) (version 2) | ecosystem: Host-associated > Arthropoda: Insects >...
CACCCCAAAGTTCCACCACATCTTTATATCTAGCATAGTTCATATGGCTTTAATATAACTAATCCTTAGGTTTTAAGTATCTATAGGCTTAAATGTACGTTACAAAAACAGTAGTTGACTTGAATACATATGAACATCCTGTAGACCTGATGATGACCCAAATGAAGGGTTCGAAACATGTTGTCTACCCAAAAATTCAATAAAACGTAGGCCAATTTGGCCACAATACAGCTGTGTTTTGTGACTGTCCCATACCTTCAATATACAACAAATTAGATAATTCACAGAGACAATTGAGAATATAACTGATGGGTGAGCTGCTCTTCAGTGCACTTGTATATCAAATACTAATATGAAAATTGGGTTACTATCAACCACAATGTAAATAAATGTTACAGGAAGCTCCAAAAATGACACAAACATTTTGACTATATTGCAGCTCCAATGAAATTACTGATTCACATGTATCTGCCATTACAGTGTACTTTCACTATAGCCTGCAACCATGATAGTGGCACTACTGCAACTTACATGCAAGAACTGTCCTTCAGACACTCCGTCCCTGTATAAAATAATCCGATGTGGTTTGTAGCCTCCTGTACTTTTGTAAAACATTATCAGCAACTCTCTGAAACATACAACTTCTGTTATAATTCAATGTTTTGGACACCGCCCATCATTTAGGTTTAATTACAACAATGCACTTCCAAAACTGGACCAGTTTCACCTTCTGCCATGATATGAATGAAATCTTCAGTTTTCTGGGCAGTTACACAACACTGGAAAGCAGCTGGGAGCCAATATTTTTGGAACTCCTATTGGTCCCATCTTCATAACTTGAATGACCAAAGACAGCACAAGCAGAAGTTCCCAAAATGTCAGCACCAAACTATATTCCAATGCTACATATCAGCCCAGAAACCCAAAGACTTCTTAAATCTGTCTCCTTCAAATGGGGATCTTACTCAGCAGGGCCTATCAGAAAGAGTTGGCCTGAGCCACTGGACACAAACAACACATACACTCATGACAATGTAAGTCAAATGCAGGACATAACTAACTCAAGACATAGTAATCATCATCATCATGTCACGAGTTACGCCTTAATAGATGTTACAGCCTCCAATAATAGTCTCTTACAAGGGTCCTACAAGTCATCTTTGTCCATTTGGTCTATATTTCAAACTTACATTTAGCATCCTGTTGTTGTTCATTCCTGTCACATGTAGTAGCCAAAGTGATTTGTATTTTCTTAGTTTCTTCTCAACTAGTTCTACTTTCAACTCTACCAAAATTTCTTCATTCCTTTTGTGGTCAAATCTGGTGAACTCCCTGTTCTTCTGAAAAATTTCATCTCATCTTACGTCAATCTTTTTTTATCCTTTTTCTGAGGGTCCAAATTTCACCTCCACATAGAATGGGGAGAGCCAGTGCATTACATGCTTTTATTCTCTAAGATTTCTGGATCGAAGTTAGTTTAAAATCGTCGTATTGAATTCCCAGTATTTGAGGAAGTTTTGCTATTTTTTGTTGAATACCCTTTTCATTTTCATAGAAAATTTCACAACTGTGATATGTAAAATTCTTTACTTGTTATAAACATTTGTTATACACAACATTTTTACATTTTACTGGGCCTTGTCCTAAAAGTGCCATTGTCTCATTGGTTGCAACAGGTAGTGACATGCAGCCAGTAACATCTCCTACCCAAAACACATCCTCACCTGCATGTGGTGCAACATGCCCTAACTAATGAGGCTCTGGGTACCGAGTCCCAGTGGTGTACCTGTTTCATCATATGCAGAGGAAATGCTACAGAACATGCCTGTCCAGAGACTTAAGAGGTGACAACCCCACTACTGGACTACCCAGCAGTAGGCTAGTAACCCGCCCTAGGGAATTAAATATTACTTTCAAGCCTCAATGTACAGACATCGTTTGGCAAATCTGACAACTAATTACAGAAAGAAACAAATTTTAAGTGAGATATTATATTTACCCCATTATAAGATGATCCACCTTCACAATCTTCTACATTTATAAAAATCTGTATTCACACATTCTGCATGATTAACCACTTACTGCCGAACGACCCATAAAGGGGTCACAAACAGTGCGTCAAAGTTTGGAGGAATTTTGTTCACTCCTATCCAATATACTGCAGCGGTTTGCTAGGTTGCAGGACCCTTGAAGGTCAGGGTTTCTTTGTGGAGCCAGAATGGACCCTCTCCACCTCCTAAACCCCAACAACATCCCTGATTTATATGTCAACACATAGCAACTGCAGATTTGTCCCAGCTGAATAATATGGTTCCAGGCACAGCATGCTTTTGTTTATCACTCGCACTGGAGTCCAATGTGGAATGAATATCACAACTGGCCTACGAAACAAGCACTAATTGTCGACCAGAAAGGTTTTCAGTGGCATACTGTACACAACACTGGCCTATGAAACAAGCACTAATTGTTGACCTGAAAAGTTTTCAGTGGCATACTGTACACACAGAGTTCAGACAAAACTATTGCTCAAAAATCAAATATATCCACAAAAATCAATGTTTACAGATACAGAATTGCCCAGAGACATGCTGGGTTACTCTGTAGGGGATGTTGGGCAGTAACATGCAACACATAACCATCAATCTACTTCAGTCCTCTTGGGCACCCTTGAATAGCTGGAATTTCATACAGTAGTCACATCATAGCTTTAGATCTGTTTTGCTGTCACTGTAGTAGAAGCTCTTGGAGGGGGTCATGGGGACTGGATGGAGTTGTCTCAGGATAGAGACAGGTGGCGGGCAATTGTGGATACCGTGAGGGACTTTCAGGTTCCATAAATGCGGGGAATTTCTTGACTAGCTGCAAAGTTTACTGGTTAGCTTCTCAAGAAGGACTCTGCTCCATGGAGTAAGTAACTAAGTAGTAGAAGCTCATATCTTTGTGCCATTAGGTTTCTGCAACTGTGCCCAGTCATACACAGGAGTATAAATAAGGCAGACCTTGTAGTTGTTGAGAAATGGCCGCGAAAAGAATCAAAATCAAGGAGGAAGCCATCAGTGAAATTCTGGTTGCTGACACAAACTCGGAATCAGGTGCTGTGGCTAGCAATGTTGAAGATGAATTGGAGGAAGAGGAGGAGAAGGAGGAGGAGGATGACGATGAAGACGACGACAACAACAACAAGCCTCAACAGAACACGAATCACAGGCTGCAACAAGTGGGGGATGATTACCAACCTGGGGACCACCTCAAGGAAAGAACACAAATATTCATCATAATATCCATCTAAAAGTTACAAATATTCATCCTTTTGTCAGTGCAGCAAAAGCAATGAAAAAAAGTGAGGCTCCACATAACAACAGAGACAGCTCGCCACTGGCAGTGTTGATGCTGTTTTTTACAGAAATTTTTCATCTGCTGGTGGAACAGACCAACTTATAATGCCAGCAACACTTAGATGGACAAGGCAGACCTAGCTGCTGACTGCCTGACATTACATTGCCGGACATGATTTTCATTGCCTTAGCTCTGCAGATGGGACATGAACTGAAAGACACACTACATTACTGGCCATGACTTATGACAGTTACACACTCTGTTTTACAGCGAGACCATGACACAGTACAGATTTTTAAACATACAGCTTTTCTGTATTTTGCAGACAATTCACAGAGACCTGATGAAGGCAAGGAATATGATCAACTATGGAAGCTAAGGACTGTCTTTGACACACTGAACAAGACTTATGCTAAACTCTATAACCCCTGGCAGCAATTTGCAGTGGACGAGGTAATTGTAAAATTCAAGGACAGGGTTATCTTCTGGTAATACATTCCAAAGAAAAGAAAATTTTTTGGCATCAAAATTTACAAACTCCATGATGAATCAGAGTATACATAGAACATGAGAGTATACCTGAGTAAAGACTCGCACTCCGCCAATAACATGACTGCAACACACGCAACCGTTAGACATCTGACTTGCAGAGTTGAAGGCGTAGGATACAAAACATTTATGGACAATTTCTTTTCATCCCCAAGACTTTTTAATGACTTGGACATAAAATAAATTCATGTGGGACAGTATGGCCCAATAGAAATGACATGCCCCATGACTATGAACCAAAACAACTGAAACTGAAAAAGAGTGACATAAAGGTGAAGTCCAGGAGAGGTTTGACTGCATTAGCTTCGAAGGACAGAATAGAAGTTTACATGCTAACATGGACCCACCACCAGCAGAAGGAAATTTTTGTGATGACAGACTGCCCCGTGAAACCTCACATCATGGAGTGGTACAATCAGCACATGGGCTATATAAAAAATTCTGATTGTACGGCCAACAGCTATTTGATGAGTCAACTACTTTCAAGTGGAACATAAAATTGTTTTTCCACCTTCTGGATCAAACAGTACTCAACAGATGGATTCTATTATCATCATGTGGGGATAAATATACCCACCACGATTTCAGGCTCCTTCTGGTGAGGAATATAATTGAAGAAGTTGGAAAAAGCCAAGATCACCCTACCCCCAGATTGGTTAGAAGACCAAGCGTGGCTGCAACAAAGGCTGTGCAACTCAAGGGTCGCCATTACCAACAGTGGCCACCAAACTCCACTGCCATCTCTGCTCATCTCGCAGCCAGATAAAGGGCACAGTTTATGAGTGTGCCAGATGTGACATGGGCCTCTGCGTGGTGCCTTGTTTTGTATAATACCACACCAGAGTAAATTTGTATATCACTGCCATTGTGAAAAGTGTGTTGTTACAAAATAGTGATCCAAGGTGCCACAGACCTCCTGCAGCAACTAGAATTATGTAATGAACTACTTATACCACATTTTATATAATGCATGCAATTCACAGGCCTAAATTAGTTATAAGAATAGGTGAACATTTTCTCCCAAATTAACCAATTCATAAACAGAGTGCAAAATTTTATTTCCTTAAATATGAAGGCAAAGTCTATGAGATATGTCCTTTTTTTTCTAAGAGTAAGCATCAAAAATTAAAATCCCCAGTTAAAAATCTTGGCAGCCTGCCGTTGGGCAGAGGGATTTAATTCGGCATTAAAGGGTTAACACAATCCCCATTTTTCCACACGATACATTACAAAAAATTCCCATCTCATATTTGGGTCAAAAAGGTATTAATAGACTTCTAGAGGAGAAAACATATCACCATGCATAAATCACATTCCAACAGCACAAAAATACAACTTTTTGCATTAATATGATGACAATGCAGGGCAGCATGCAACAGAATGCCCCATTTCACTAAACACCATATGTGACTTTCTTAAGCTTTTCCAACATAAAAAATCACTGTCTCTTCAAAGAATTCAGCTCTTCAAACATGAACAGCATTACTTAATCACTAACTAGTGGAGGTACTGTTTCCTTCTAGCTATACACATACCACATGAGATGGCAAAGCCGAACATTGTGGATTAATAATACTTCAGTGGGGAGTAAAAAAGATCTTGAAGGAAGCAGGTGAACTATCCATTCAACAGCAGTCTTTTTATAACTAAAAATGCTTCTCAATTAAATCAAAACTATAAAATGAAAAGTTACACATATATCCACAAACAAGGTAATTGACCAGGGCCTTTGATCTATATAACGACTATGGCGAAGATGAAAAAATTAACTGCATCTGTTAGGAATTCAGTTAAGTCATCCACCCCATGTATGCAACACAGGAGAGTAAAAAAACTTATACACAACAGATTATTAAAATTTCAGCATCACCACACAACAGATTGAATACTTTCATTAGCTCCTAGCCTACAATGAACAACGGTAGTAAACACATAATTTAAGAATAAAATTATAAGAACCAATCACGAAATGCTTCTCAATATTCAGATCTGAAAACCACCATTACATCTATTTTCCACAGCAGCAAGAAACAAGACAAAACCATAAAACTGACATCTGTTTTGTGTGACTGTGAAATGCCTCTTAATTTTCAGAGAGAACATGGACTGAAAAAAAAAAGTGCCCAGAAAATATTCGCACCTCAGCAGAATATGTGAGAAATTTAAGATACTATTTAACAAGGAATGCAGGTCATTTACTACAGTCTGAAAATGTGGGAGGCTACACTGGAATCAGCATGTAGTCAGAATGGTAGAAAACAGGACTAACAACAAAATGTTGGAATAAAAACTCATGGGAAAAGGAGCCACTTTGAGGACAGGAGGATAACCTTCTGGTAGATGCAAGACGTGTGAACCTGACAGTGATGTTGATGAAGATTCGAGTCTTCTGGGATGTTAAGCACTGTGCTAGGTAAGTAAATCTGAGTGTTTCAAAGGACTGTAATGCCTTCACCTTCAAGATGTTGGCAGTGTTGAACCTTTGGGTTTTACTACCGTACTGTTAGTTAACACTGTTAACTAACCTGACCATACTACTGAGTTCCTGTATGATTTCTTGCCGGTGCTGCTGGACCCTCACAGTGGCCGCATAACGCGATGGGTGGGCATCCATTGAGCCTACAACTGCTGCTATTGAAGGTTTCTTGTTGTCACCAGCGGGAGGATGCGTAACATCCGCTCCCAGGAATATCACAGGCTCATTAAATACCTATGAAAGAATAGGCATTTCTACATTTCACAATCACATAACTATATTAAGCGAATCAGTCACCATCCAACAAATATTTCTGTAATCAGTTCTACAAGCTCTAACCTCTCAGCCTTTAGGAACTACACATTCACACATATATACAATTCAAATTTTAAAATATTTTTGTTGCTGGTATTTTGCTACATGTTTCAGTTATACATATGTCATCATCCAGCCATCAACTCTTTACGTAAATATTTGTATTAAACATTCAATGCCAAATGTTTCCTGATAACTGCAGGATCACATGTTTTACAAATTGATATAAGAATTATTTTAAAAAATGGTACACAATAGAAATGTTAAATAAGCAGTTCTTGTACAATACTGCCCCAAACAACCTTGTTTCACTCTCACATCAACAATTTCTGTGACTAAATATTCAATTAATGTTGTTTTTGCCGGCATCCAGCAGTACCTACAATGGATAAACCATTAAGTGTTTTTAATTAATTCTTATGTGAAAGCAGGCTCTGTTCTAAGGGCTCTTAAGGTGAGTTATCCCAGCAGTGTTTACAATGTCACAAGAAGTAATAAAAATCATGTTCCATCTAAACACAACTTTATTTTTAAAGGTAAAGAACAGCTACATGTTTCAACTATACTAGCGCCAGCCCTACCATAACAAAATCCCACAAGCCACTAGTGATCTCCAGTGATTAACCCGAGGGCTGTTTGGGAAATCTGCGTTGATATGGCTTGTGAACCTCATAACTTTACCAAGAAAACATACTAAACACACACTCTAAATCAGAAGAAGAAATGAATCCTTATATGTTTGTTCTATATAACATTAAAGAAAACCTCCATATAGTTCAGCTTCACGTCTTGTACACAACTAACAGCAGCTATCAAATGATATAACATTATAGCATAATGTTAACTACATTCCAACGCACCACCATCAAGCCAGATACAAGGCTTCCAACAAACACTATATTTACTCAAAGGCAAGACAAGGTATTTTCCTTAAATTTTATGCGTAAGTAAGGTTATCTTAACTATGCATAAAAAGCGCTGAACCCCACCATGCATAGCCAAACCAAGGCCTGCATCACCAAACCGTCATGTGAGATCTGCGCAATTCTGGGATATTACGCAAAGTAGTGGTAATTCCTTACCGACACTTCAGGACAACCTACTGGTCCCATTTTCAAATGTCAAGTGATCCAAAGATTGAAGACAGCATGACTGAAGTTAACTTACACACTATTTGGGGGGGGGGACTTTGTTCAGCGTCTAATTTTTTAAAGAAGCATATTTCGAAAGCCGGCCCTGTTTCTGTTGTCAGGCAAAGAAGCTCCTAACCTCGTGTACTCCTTAGATTGAGTTTTTCTCAATCACTGTGCAACACAGAAACAGTAACTTGTTAAGATATACTTCTGAGAACAAATCTAGTTCAAGGGCAGTAACAGGAAAATGGTTGCTGAAATTTAAAAATTAACTACAAAGCTCAAAAATAAAACCTGGACCAATCCACAAATTTAAAAACCATAAAAACAGCCACAAACTCAGACTGACACATGTATTTAAAATCCTACTACCACTAACACAATCTGTGCAGCTGTGAATCTTCATGCATTCTAGTAAATTTATAAACCAAGAGACAAGAATGTATTGTTTAGTCAATGTGTATTATACTGGCATGGCAGGGCATCTCACCAAAAGTGACTGTAAAGGATTTTTAGAAGTGCTGTATATTCAATGCAATGGGTGGCACTGTTGGTAACTTGTGGAATGGCAGTGAAGATGGGAAAGTCAGGAGTTAGTGTGAGGAAGATAAAGGCATGGACTGTGAAGATGGGGAGAGTAACATAGATTGGTAAAGAAAGATAGAATCTGGCACGCTTTGTGTATCAAGTGTATCCAATTAATAAAAAATATTTTTTTTTAGCAAACATTTTATTTCTGGGGGGTCATCTTAGATGTCAATAAATACATTTTCCCTTGTCAAGCACTTTTATCTGGTTTTTCTTAGATTAGTGTCCTCTTGCATTCCAGTAAATACAGTACATACCAGCCAGTCTTGATGTAAATTCACCTAAACTGCCCTCAATTTAATTACCAGAGATACTACGCTTTATTACATGCAAGACCCAGCTACAATCAATTTATAACAAACAACTTTTTAACATCATATCTCATTATGCCCGAAACTGTATACTCTTCGTTTTTGTATGTATTACATAAACCTCTGCAAGTATGAGATCTCAAACCATTAATTGTAACAGTAAATCCCTTTTATTTTCTTCATGCTGGGTCTTATGATGTCTATTTATAGTGGCTGAAAGATTTAGCTGTTTGTACCTTGAAGAATAAAGTTGGTTTAGATGGAACATAAATTATATAATTAAACGCGGATTTACTGACACTAAAAAGTTATTACAAAAGACCCAACTGTCATTCATTCATCCATCCTACAAAGGGCATTATTTGTATTATTTATCACCCTATATTAATTACTACGCAATTACACTATTTACATGGACTTGGCTTTAAACGAGCGGTATAAAAATCTTGCATTACTATATGGCTGCCAGACTAAACAATACACTACAGCCCAGAACTAAACACATACATGTCTCCGATAAAGATAAGGTGCGAAACATCATTCTTGATGCTAATTTTGATCTCCATGCACATTTCCAAACCATTATGTCGCACACACAGAAAACTGTTTGTAGCGTCTGTGAGTGCACCTATATAAATATATCTAAGTTCCTCGAAGTTAGTGGATTCGAAACAATGTATAAAGTGAGATTCATAAAAATCATTATGAGCTTCATAAGCAGTACATCTTAGACCTGAAGAACTAAAATCCAACCGGTGCTCAGTATATGTCACAGTGTCATCATGAAATCTTACTTCCTTTACTTTGGTTCTCTTATTCCGTATGTCATGTCAGTATTAGTACAACTATTCTTATTTACATCCACTGCTACGGTGCTCAGCCCATCATCAGACACTACTTACCTTGGGCCTAATACTTGGCACTAAGATACTGTTGATTCCTCCCAGTTTAACATTTATCTTCAGACAAAGATTTGACAATGTCTGTGGTGATGTCTTGTTCACATTCTTTGCCTGAACACACTGTGTGGCCATACCCAAAACAGTATCACCAACCCTCTTCACCTCAGCTGGAAGATAAGTACATCATTATGCACAATCTTAAGCAATTAAAGAACTGCTTGGTAAAAGGGCTAAGGGCATGGAAACTGGGCAGAGATGAGGAAGAGAATTTGTACTGACTGCATAAAACATGAATATGCATGTTATGCCACGTCAATTGGTAAACAGTAACAAACATCAGGACGCGCATAATGCCTCCATTATCAGGGACTAGCAGCCTAACAAGAGTAACCACACCACAATACATGTGTACAATATACAGGTAAAAATGATTGAGACAGTGAAACAGCAGCAGCAGTGCTATGCAGTGTAGAACCATAAGAGGAGCATAAGAGACAGGTGGAAGAACCAGCCTCTGTTCATGTATAAGTTTTGGAAAGAAACTGATTATTACTTCAAGATATAATGCATAAAAAGAAACAGCTCGATGAGAAACAGTGCTCTGGTATGCAGTTGGCAGTGTTGGGTCGGACAAGGAAAGCAGAAATCACGGATACATTTGATCCTGAACAAGGAGGTACATTATACAGGAATACATTTTACGGGCACAAGAAGGCAGCAGTAGTCTAAAGAAGTTCACAGCACGTACAAAAGCAACATATGCAATACCTATGAGGCAAAATGGCCCCTAAGCATGAAAGCTACTATTGTAACCTTCAGTACAGTGGTTCACCACCATCAATTAAGAGCTGAACCAGATTTGAGGCTGTATCACTGCTTCTGGAAGAGCAAACTGAGCTCCATTTTTCTAAATATCAGAACCACTAAGACTTCATCAGTTTTGTAACAGTAAGACTGCTGCAATTTCTTTGCATCACAAGCAGAATAACAGACACAGCCACCTTCATTTTAAAAGAAGATTCTGGTCTCACGAGATGACCCTGCAGCACTTTGCAGATGGTTCCCGTTCCTTCACAACATAAAAAACCACTTAGCCAGTGACATGGCAGACCAAAATCCTCAATTACACAACTGAGAAACCTCAAAACTTGCAATTTTAAAACAGATTCACCATACATATGACAGATGTCTTAAAATCAACCACATTTATATGTATAACCACAGCAGATGAACTCACACAGGGACCCAGCTGACTGAGATATTCGGATGTCTCAGTCCTGCAGTTTTATAGAAGGCCCTCTTCTTAACTTCCTCACAAAATCCAGCCAGTCATCCTCATCCCTTATCCAAATACAGAATGATCCAACCCATGCCCTTTGATCTGTTTTTTTTAACACTTTGCTGAATGGATGGCCCTGTAATTAAATACCCCTAGTTCTGGGACAATTTAAATGCTTCTAATGTTCAACCCCTGAAAATTATGCTCCTGAGCCCAAGACTGCAGAAACTGCAAGCAGGTAGTCTAGTAGTTCTTCACTGAATGATATTTCTCACAACAGCACCCTTTGTGACGAAGAACAACACATAATTTACAAATGTATCTAGTTTCATTTTTATGTGCAGCACATACTTTACACCGTCTTGCAGGATACTTCTAATCTCCCTTCCCACCAGCAACAATGTTTTTCAGTCTGGGTATTCTGAAATCCCAGGAGAGTCTGTGTGGTGGGTCCTTTTAGGCCCCCTTGATTTGTGGTGATTCTCTGGCAATGAAGGTCATTGGACTTGACTCCGTTTTATTCTGGACTTCTGATATCCAGGACCTTCCTAATTGTGCAGGAAGCTCTTGTACTTTACTTTTTGTTTGTATTTAGTGTTCTGTACACACACAAAAAAAAAAAGCACTGAAGAGTGCAGCATTTAGCAGATACAAAAACCACCCTTTTCAACCATTTTACAGTTTTCCTCAGAAATGAGTAAAAACTAAGGTACTGGTCTGTCCTACTTATGCTAACCATGAATTTACTGTACTGGACAACAGAGTAAGGCTCCTTTATTTCCAGGTTTGTTTTTCTGTCTTTCCTCCCTGTGCTCACAATTGTTGCATCATGGATCGTACTTATCACTTGCACCATTATGTCACCTTTCCTCCAGAATGCTGACTGCCCTTTTTTCAAGGGTTTGCCTTCCCATTCTAGGTCATGTGGAATGCCTCTGTTAGCCCTCATAGTGCCAAAGACTCTCATGTTCCTGTCTAGCAATATCTGAGCTAATCTCACACTGTTATAAAAATTGTCTTGATATATGTGATGATTGTGGCATAAGTTTCTGTCTAAAAGTGACAACACTGTGGCCTCCAACTTCTTCCCCTCAGCTGCATATATCTCCACGTTACAAATATAACACAATACCACCTCACACATCATTCTCACCTGTATTCCATATTTTGTTATTTTCCCTGGATCGTATGTCCTAAATTTCTGGCGACCCCCACCACGTGATCATGGCTGCATCAAGTGACAGTTCTTGTTTTGGGCTGTACACTGACCTAAATTTCTGTACAAAATATTCACACACGGGCCATATTCTGAATAGCCACCCTGAATCCCGTGTGTGCTGGCTGTTGTCACTAAAATGCCAGGCCTTCCAAATGGATTCAATAGGGTTTTCACTCACAGTGTGAAGAAAAATGAGTGTGGAAATTGTGGGGTCAGTGGACCAGGAGTCTCTTATATTTTCCTTTCAACTTGTCCCATCAAAATTATTAGTCCCACAAAAACTTTCTCACTTCTTCATGTGTGATATTGGACCACTACAGTGTTTTAGGCAAAACTTTCCACATTTGTGCAAGGTGAATATGGTATATGTTAGACTCTTCAGTAAGTAACTGTATAAGATTGTAACTATTGATTGAACTCATGACTTCAACAACAGACTCAGGGTTATCAGTTACAATATTCAGACCTGTGGTTCCAAGAAAAGGCTCATTGTTTGGTTTTTTAATCTGTTTTACACCACATGTCACTTGTTTTATCATCACAGCTCTCCAGTTCACTACTTCCTGCCTCTTTCGTACTTGTTTCAATGTCACTAGTACAAACTACAGCAGGTCGCAATTGTTTACGTGAACTAGTAGCGGGGACATCACTGTCACTCTCCAAAATTTCATTTTCACCATTATCAGAGACATCAGAAAGTGTATTCGCATATAACTTGCACAAAATATAGTCCTCTTTCAAAACACTCCTATGTAAAGCCATGACTGCAACTGAAGGAAGTTACGAAAGAAAACACAGAGGGTATCTGAATCAGTGGTCTCTTTGTTGCAGTTTTATGGTTCTAAAAATAGGGGGTCACAAGAGGTCTGTCTGTAATCTGCGACCAAAACACCCTGCATCAAGCTGTCAATAACCTTGAAGCAATAAGTGAGCCAGACCAGCTCATAAAAGCATGTGCAGGATGTCATGTAAGAAAATAACATACATGACCCGATGGCAAAGTGTTAAGATGCTTTTATTATCACCCTCCAAAATGTGCATGAGTCTTAGAAGCAGTCTCCTTCCTTCAAGTTTCCCCACATAAACCCCTGCATGCACTTCTCTTGCTATCTGTACATGCCATATGCCCGGCCACCTCCCTAGAACCAATCATCCTAATAAGCAATAGGGCTTCTCATATTGCAGTCTTCTCTAGCCTCCTGTTACTCAGTCTCTATTAGGTCCAAATATGTTTCTCAGCACCCCAATTCTCAAATACTGTCAGTCTATACACTTCTATCAACATCACAGATCACATTTTACTACCATACTCACCAACTTGCAAACGTACATGCACAGTTGTGAATGCACAACTTCTGCAGACAGAACTGGATGAACTTAATGCAGATAAGTGGAACTTACCTTTTCAAAATACTATGACTGCTGCTTGCCTTCAAACAGCAAGTCAAAGCACATTATCCAAAAATATTAGTTTGAATCTAGTTGCAGGATCATGCATAAAGCATGAACTTGCAACTTACATAATTCAACATACCTGAGTTACATCACAGACAAGTAACTCCAGAAAATAGTTACTCTGTCATAAAGAGATTTACCAGTAAACACTACTTGATGCTCTCACATCAACAGACAGAAGACACTGACAGCTGTTATGCAAGAACTGCACTTGAGAACACCCAAGTGAAATAAACCATCCATCCATTACAAGTTGTATAACTGTCCAAACATATGTGGAAATGGGACAAAACAAGCAATGTGTCAAAAGTTACACAAATAGTAGATACGAATGCTCAATGATGACAACACAAAGAGAAAGTAACACTATATATGCGGTATTATTTTAACAAGGGTATATCACCCTATTGTAAAATATGACAGTTTTAATAATATATGTACCAGTTCTAGTTTTTGCAAATCAACATACTTTCAATGTAAAAACCTCAATGGATGGTGCAGAGAGTGTGAAGCCTCTTAAAATAATCTAAGAAACTGCAACATGTCAGACCAACTGTACAAATGATTGTATTACTAGTTGTAATGGATGGGTGTATTCCTGAATTAATACAATGGTATGTTCTACAGTGCAAACATATTTCACTCACTCTGAGGGCCAAATAAAAGAGAAAAACAGACCTCATGCAGCCCACAGGTTGTGTATAGAATTTTCTTTCAATAAAAGACTTAGCATTACACAGCTATGGCATCTCTGCTCCTCATGCAGCAGCAATGTCATTTGTTGAACAGCACAGAGTCCTGTGTTTAAGGAAAACTCTGTAATATCATGAGTTAATAGAATCATCAGGCTTTGATGTTTAATGTTCACATCACTTACCATAAACAGGCGTCTTTCCTGGCAGTACTACTACTACTAGTTGGAGTGATGTAAATGAGGACTTGAGGTAGCGAAACATTGGCTCCACTTGATCAGGACCCGTAGCATACTTGCCTATCAAACAATGTAACATGTTTATATACTACTTCACTAGGAATATCAAGGTGTAACTCTTAAGATAACAGCATCTCAAGGTAAGCAGCAGTTCTCAAACATTTTTGACCATGGCCCAAAATAACAAATCATAGTGGCATTGTCATTCAAAGAGTACCAGTTCCTACTGGCATTGTCATTCAAAGAGTACCAGTTCCTACTAAGTTCCAGAGCAAATCACTTCCAATTTACAGCATAATATATCAAGCCCAGTGTAGTCTACAAGAGACTGAAATTTAAATGGCAGCCTATCACTTTGCACGTTCTTGGCTCGTGACTTCACTGGATGTTTGGTTTTCTGTGCATCATACTGCGTGACACTAAAGTTAGTGTTCAGCATCAGAGAGTTCACATTAACATTTGGATAAAATTCTGACACAACTGCTCAGCAGCTTCCTATTTTGTTGTTTCTCTACTAAAATCAGACACCTGAATACAGCAAATCTCAAGGTTGATTATGGGAGTTCATGACCCAACAGAAAGCTTTTGTGCCAAGTGTGGGTCATTATCCTGCACTGGAGAATCCCTTCACAACCACCATCTGATTACTTTACACTGCACAAAGAATACATATTTTTCTGAGACCTGATACTATGTGTCACTTCAGAACCCTAAAGTGATGCCAGTTCCGTTCCCACCTCACAAATGGTACTATGGTCCTGAACTTAAAATGGTTGGCACAACAGACAGCACAGTTATGTCATAAGTTTACCTTTTTTCTTTAACAAAGAGCGTAATAAAAACCAATAATGACATAAGAATTACAGTGGAGACTTCAACTACCCCATGGCAGATAAATACATATCCACACTCCATAGGTTAAAGAAGTTCTTAACTATGGTCACAAACAGAAATTTTAACAGACCGTGGTAGATGGTAAGTGACACTGAAAAAATCTTTATGTTGACTAATCATGAGATGTTTACTTACAAAAACAAGGCTGTCCAATTATAGGCATTCCTGCATCATTACTGATCTTCTGTAGCTGCTGTGTGAAGTTCCTTTAACAAATACAGCAACCAAACTAAATTATATACTTGCAGTTACACCCAATACAGTAATTACTAATACAAGTGTCCTCTCTTTTGCACACTACAAATGTGCATAAAAACAGTTTAATTACTGTTTTAAGAGAATTCAGGAGGAGCTTCTCAATTAAAATAAAATTCAAATCCCTCAACATCAGAAATGACGACTGCTAAGATTCAGCTATCCAGTTAGTCTGTCCATCTCCTTCAAATAACTTGTTTCAAAGAACTTGTAACTTCCTGTAAGTACAGAATACTAAACAAATAGTATAGGTGATGTTGTAAAGTCATATGCACCTGTTTAAAGCATCTTCTATACAATCAAAATGACATACAGGCCACATCACCACTATGAATGAAAAGCATCTGTTCACAAAAGCAATACCAAATTCCAACCACAGAATTTACAGAAAAAAATCTCTGTGATTTCCACATCTGAGCTTTGGACCACATTTTCCAGGAATATTAACTACTGCATTAACCCTACAAGCCAGTAATGAAATGGCATTCAGTCCTTTACCCAAGTAGCATTTGAATCTGGCTTCCCGATACAGGGAATGTAACTGCTGTAACTGCAAAAGATGGTGAGGTTATCAACTGCCACTGGCAAACAGGTAGAACTTTTGCAGAACTTACTTAAAAACACTATCCTGTCACTAAGGTCTATCCACAATGTTACCATTCAACATACCCGGTCGGGTGAGCTCAAGTATTCGCATTATACCTTTGGCACAAAAGCAAAGTACAGCTGGCCAACCACATTTTTTTAAACAGAATTATCCAAGTCAAAAGAATGTAGCCACCAGCCCTGTAATAGTATGATACATAATATTCCCTATTCATGGACAGGGAATACAAAATATTAAGTATCATAAACAGGGAATAGGAAATAATATGTATCACAAACAGAATAATCGCTATACAGACTGGGTAATGGGCTGGATGATTTAAGAGTTCAAAACCTGGCACAAAGGCAATAGATTTTTTTCTCTCTTCTCCAAAACTTTCAGACCAGGTCTGAGACCCAACCAGCCTTCTATTCAGTGTGTACTTGGAGCTCTTGCATAGAGGTACCTGTGGTGTCAGGATAACAACTCACCTCCACGTACTGTTGAGGTTAAAAATGAGTGCAGCCATGCCCACCCACACCACCAGCATGCATGCATGCATGCATGCATGGCATGCACATGGTAAACTCCACCCCCTTTTTTTCGTAATTATTACACAAAAAAGTAGAGCGTAGGACTGATACGCCTATGTTCAGTTACCTCAGAACAATGCACTTCCTAAGTGGGAATCATCTACAGTATTATGAAATTGTTAGTTACTCGTACTTCTGATGTTCAATACACAGAAGATTTAATTACCTAAAAATCCCTACCACTAATGAGGAATTATCAATTACTTTCACTTGGAAATGTGTCTTCAAGACATGAAGTGAATGGCAGCACAATTCATTTATGACAAATTTGTCAAGATAAGAAAATGATCGAGAGCCGAAACAGATACTGCAACACCCAGCTCTGTATTCGATTTTAAACAGCCACTGGCCCCACAATGGTTAACCAATAAATCATAGACTGATTCTTGCAAAAGACTATTTTCTTCTCCAAAGCATTCCACACTAGCACTTGGAACCATCTACTCTCTTAAAAAACAGTTATCAGGCACTCTTTTCCCTGAGGGAGGGCAGCTGGGTCATGAAGCTGACCACTCATCTACAGCCAGTGCCAAGGTGAAGACTTCATGGAGCTGCCTTCATGGCATACACCGATACATTTTCACCTTTACCTAAACCTCCACCACCACCACCACGCACGCACGCACGCACGCACGCACGCACACACACTCGCGCGTGCACACACACGCGCGCACACACACACACACACAGTGTGTGTGTGTGAGTGCATACGCAAGCACAGAGCCACAGAAGTTCTATTGTGTTCAGGGCATCTTCCACAAATATTAAACATACTACTACAAGTTGGCAGATTATAACGAAGAACTAAACCAATGTGATACTTAACCAGCTAGACCATGTAAGAGCACCAATGCAACAAAGCAATGCATAACTGATAAACACTACAGTAACGCTCACAACATCACATCCCTTTCATAGAAACATAAAAAAATTACACTATATCTGGCTCACCTAAGTGCATCTTCTCTAACAGTTCTCTGAGGGGCAAAACATGCGATGGCCCATACACGGATTTCTACCCCTGTGAAGAACTGCTTTCCTCTCATGTCCCACACGCCTGCATTTGGCATAGCCTGCTGCTTCGTCTGTGCACAGCAACAATACAATTACTGACATTTCAAATGTGTTTGCAATGTTTAAATCAGAGATTTACAAATCCCAAATTGTTTTTTTTTTGGGGGGGGGATACATATAATAAAACTGGGTACACGTAAATATAACATTTCATTTCACACTTTTCAGCATGAATGCAAACAGCGTGACATATACCCTTTTTGCAATGATTACGAAGAAAAGTGAACCATACAATAAGAAAGGAGGGTCAGTACAGTGGGGAAGAGCCATTACCAGAACAGAAACCACACACAACACTTTCACTGTTTTCAATATTAAGTAGTAAGCAACATCTTTGTTCAGGTCGTTCTGTGAGGTGCCTGACTAAATATGGCCACTAATCATCAGGGGGTATGACTGCACCTTGAGGCTCCAAAGCCCCCTGCAGAGTACAGTAGGCCCACAATATGAACCATTCTGCATTACTTTGTTTAAAAGCATTCATGCCAACAAATGTTATGTGCTGTGGTGTTAACAGGCTGTTTTGTTTTTCAAGTCTTTTTTGCGTAAGGCATGGTGAACAAGACACATACCTGTGTCACAGCCTATTTGTTAGCAGCCATTTAAAGTTTTCAGAACAGGCAGTACAAAGAATCAAAACCATGTGGACTACAGGAGGAGGGGTGCCTCTAAAACACTCAGAACTCAGGCACAGGATACAGCATGAAATATAAAAGTCACACTGCAAAGGAACACATCACAAAGGAGCAGCATCTGAAGCAGCTATGTGTGTGTTGGCACCAAGGTCTACACAGTACAGAACAAACAAGTAGTTTACTGATTTGAACAAGCCAGATTACTTCATAATTCATTCATTGAGTGAACAAAAATATACGAAAGTGAAGCACCCAATAAAAATTCGTCTTCCATTATGTTAGGTCACATCAGATGTTAAATAATTACTAATGTTTCAGAGGAAATATGCAGCCTCCATCTTCAAGGCCTACAAGCCCAACAAGAGTGCATATTAAATGTTAGTATAAAGGCATTACTCTCTCAATCAACTAACTGCTGGAAAGCACAATGCCATATGCTCAGCTCTTTGATGCTGCTCTATATAAAATCAACCCATATTTTTACTACGTAATTTTAAACTACACACTGCTCTCATGTACACTGTGTCGAGCAATACACTCTGAGACCCCAATGATTTTTAAGTTTTAACAAGAATATTTTGCATTACTTTCCTCCTGTGTAAGAAAACATCCAATATTGATGCTGCCATCCTTAGTAGTGCGGTTGTGTCATTTTCATTATGGAAAACCACCTACTCAAACTGTAGGCATCTCATACTACGTAATCACCAGTGACTGTATATATATCTGCACCCACTTAATAATGTTCTATTTTGAAGAATCATCAACAAAGGGAAAAGCTTTTCCATGGTTTCTGTGAGCATTGTTTTCAACCTTCCATGCACCTTTTCAGTACATGCCTCACAAACGCAGTGACACCCCTTCAAAGGTCAGTCATTGTATTTACCACCTGCCTTAATAAAAAACACTAAACCTCCACTGTGTGTGTGTGTGTGTGTGTGTGTGTGTGTGTGTGAGCGCACGCACGTGCGCGTGAGCAGGGGTTTTGTATGAGTCTAAGTGAACAGCAATTATTGTATTTATGTGAAATTACATAATATTTTAC
>Ga0268261_10000924_pt1 | contig 19573 bp, 13 predicted proteins | sample TergutNc150P1_FD_190353 | JGI IMG/M metagenome (GOLD analysis project Ga0268261, IMG submission 190353) | Nasutitermes corniger P1 segment gut microbial community from laboratory colony in Florida, USA - Nc150 P1 (SPAdes) (version 2) | ecosystem: Host-associated > Arthropoda: Insects >...
AATCCCACCGGGGGCATGGATATTTGTCTGTTGTGAGTGTCGTGTGTTGTCAGGTAGAGGTCTCTGCCTCGAGCTGATCACTCGTCCAGAGGAGTCCTACCGACTGTGCTGCTTCGTTGTGTGTGATCTAGAAACATCAAGAATGGGTACTCCATATATATATGACATTAGTAGCCTAAAGGTGAATAATTTAACCTTTATCCTGCTAACGTGGAGAAAATGGTGAGCTCCTAATAATGCCAGCAAATAGCAGATGGGATTTAATTCGGGATTTTAAGGGTTAAAGATTAGCTTACTTCATACTGTTTACAGGTAGATACACAAAATACTGCTAAAACTCTTCCTGAAAAGCCACTGTGCGTGAGACTAATTAATACAATAAGGAATGAAGATTGTACGGAGTATATTAACAAGGTTATATAGTTGTACATGAGTTACATTTTTATATAAGTAAAAGTAAATTTCAACCTAGAACAGGCCATAAAGACCCAGACAGGTGTAAAGGTATATGTATATATATATATATATATATATCTTTACTCATTCTTTGACCTCGACGACGATTGGGGAGGTTGTTCAACGTCACGCCTCAGCCTTTTTAACTCCGAAAGCAGACCTGGTACTCATCCTACGGGAGATTGTATGGGCCACAGAGCAGGTCTGGGCGGTGCGGAAAATCTCGCCCACAATGGGATCCGATACCCGTATTATCCTGTTTGTAGCGAGTCACTACAGCCCTTTTGACCCCTGTAGATGGAGGATTGTCCGTCACTTATGGAGGCACCTTTTGGTGTTAGGCTTTTTTATTTTATTGGGGATGGTCGCTTATGATGTAATAGCAGAAACATTCCTTAGTAATATATTTTATCTTTTACTATTAATTCTATAGACACAAGCGTATCTTCTTTCTTGACAGGGCAACAATATTTGTATAGTTATTGAAGTAATTGATCATCCGTGCCTCAATTTATTCGGAAAATACTGAAAAATCTGTGTAACATAAATACCATTTTGATTTATTTCTTTTGGTTTTCTCATTAATTTATTTTGATATAAAATTTCGACAAAACAAATGATTGAACGCCTTTCCTCTCTGGAATAACATTTTAAAATTATTTTTGGTACATCTTATTACATGTCTTTCTCCCACTATGGAATTACGGAAAATGTGCTGGACTGTCCGTCATAAAGGAATTGTGAACCGTTGGAACTGCTATGTCATTAAAGCAGGAACATTAGAAGTACGTTGAAAAAAAGTTGCAATTTTCTACGAATGTATTTCCAGTTCAGAAGATAAGAAAAACTTCCCGATGATTAGGTAGTTCGAACGAAGTAAAGCCTGATACTTTTGGCAGGGTACACTGAAACGCAGATAAAATATTTTACAAATCTAGGTTCACAATTGTATTTTATAAAGAGCAACTACGACAAATTTTCTTGCGTGTTCGCAAAATTGCGAAGAGCGAATATTAGTTGCGTCATGTCAGTCTGCGGTCCACCCTCCCGTTCGCATGGAAAAACTCTACTCCCACTGGACAATTTTTCATGAAATTTGATCCTTGAGAATTTTTTCGAAAATTTGGCGAGAATATTCAAGTCAATTAAAATCTGACAAGAACAAAAAGTACTTCGCATGAAGACGTTTTTAAATTTATGATAATATTTCGCTCGATTCTTCTTAGAATGAGAAATTTTTCGGATAGAATTATAGAGAAAATCAAAACACATTTTATGTTCAATAACTTTTTTCGAAAATCGTACCGTTTTTTAAATAGTGTGGAAAAATTTTGTAGAGCCGGTATAGACAACAGATGACAATAAAATACGCCACATGGGCTTTGCTTGGTGGATAACTGAATGTAAAAACACATACAACTTGTAACACTCATTGCTTTTCCAAGGCAACATTGGTTACGCGAACTCGCCTCAATATTACGCTGATGCATGCATTGCTTGGCTTGTTTCATAAACAAAAGTAGTAGTAAAACCCATTTGCTGCAAGGCTTGACTTAATAATTTTGATGTAAGCATTTTCCTACTTTGAGTCAAGGCTGGAGACTATCCTTTGTCGTAGAATGGGATCAGAGCTGAGAAACCCACTCCAATTCATTTCCGTTTTTATGTCAAGGCAGGAGATATCCCCGAGGTTATGCAAAAGTGTGTCACGGTGAAAACATAAACTCTTTTTTACAGAATTAATTGCAAATCTGAGGCCAAAGCTGCGGAGTCCTCTGCCTTAGGGATGGAGTCGAATGACCTAATAGCCATATCATCATTCGCCAAATCTGACAATTCGGGCAGATGTTTAGCTTTAGGGGATGGGTTGCAGTGGCCCTCTATATTCGTATACATATAGAAGATGGGCTGGAATTTTAACACCAAAACTTTATGTTTATGTTTCCCTATACCTTTATTTGATATTTAGATAAATGCTGGAAATTACACCCTCGACGTAATCAAAGAGTTAGTAAAAAAGTAATGTAATTCCTGTACAGGTACAGGTGTGGACAGGTTGCCTTTACCCCCTGGAAATATTCCTGGTATTTATTTCTGTTGGGAGCTGAGTTTACCCCAGAGCCAGAGTGCGGACCGAAGGATTATGTCAATGAAAAATCCCGATGACACCATCGCAAACCAAAAATTCGACATTCCGGTTTATGTGCCATAAATTTGTAGGGGTGTTGATATTAAAAATTTTGTTAAAGAAAAAAACGTATATCTTGTGTTCAAAGTTGTGAAAATAAGACATTAAACAAATAAATATGTCAAAATTTTTATAATATTCTCCTTTTTAAGTTAAATAATTAATACTGCAACTACGGGAAATCAAACACAGTCCGTGTAGCTACTATACTGTCTACGTCATTCTAACCCAAAATGTAAAAATATACGTTTTCGGATTTATAACAATTTTTGTTTTATGAACTAAAAGAACGGTGTAATACTTTCGCTTATCGGTAATCGAACTACTGTTCGAATTTATTCGTCTTAACTTAAATATCTACATATCTGTTTTGAAAAGTTTGCTCATTAAACAGTGTAATTACAAGACAGGATGCGGAGACTTAGTAGCGTTTTGCCATAAGTAAGACCCCCCGCAAAGAAGGAAAGTATGTATATACGCGCGTGAATGAATCTTTTACGAAAGTAATACGAAATGCGGAGACGTAGTTCCGTTTTGCTCTAAGCGATGACTCCTCTTAAGTGGCACCTACTTACAAACTAAAACATTGTTTAGCAGTTTATATTTTCGAATCTCGATTGGGACAACTCATATATTTAAGGGTTAAGGAAAAACGACTTTTGATTGCACGAAGACTTTACTGAATGGTATGATTCATGTTGTAAATATAATTCTTGAACAGCGCTTTAATTTTTATGAGTGCTGTCGTTTATGAATATTTGTAAAGTGTAATAAAATTTAAATATTTTACTGGTTGTTTAATATGTTTGTTTATATATATGATTGTTGTTATTTACCGTAGCAGTAGGACTTTCCGAAAAATAATGTTTGGATATAGGACTCAAATATTGGATTTTCGGACCTTAAGATCGGTACTTTACCTCTCAGTTATTCTTTTCAAGGTTCATAATATCCTATACGCAAGGCTTGAATGACGAGATCTTGTAAACCTCTAATATTATACCGTTAGAGAAGAAAGAAAAGTCGCCATCTTGTCAGGATATGTTCGTTGATTTTCTTAACAATAAATGATAAACGTAATTACGAGGGTTGGGCAAATATGAATTATAATTTGTAAATGGAATAAAAACTTTGATTTATTCTCCGAAACTGAAATTGTTACTTTTCAACATAATCTCCATAGTTTGCAATACACTTGCGCCAGCGGTCCGGAAGCTTGCGGATGCCGCTCAGGAAGAAGTCTTTTGTTGCCAGTGTAGCTACTCCTGAACTTCCTCTATCACTTCATCATTATTGCGAAAACTTTTTCCGCCCAGATGCTCCTTTAGGGGGCCAAAGAGGTGATAGTCTGAGGGAGCAAGATCCGGACTATATGGAGGATGTGGCAGAATGTTCCATTTCAGTTTCTGGATGGTGTCCATAGTGCGAGGAGCCACGTGTGGACGGGCGTTATCCTGAAAAAATGACACTGTTGTTTTCGCCCTTTTTCTCTTGTTCCTGATGTTTCATTCGAGTATTGAAGATGTTGTTTGATTATTTTTTTCACACTACCATCACTGATGTTCGGTATTCGAGACACCTCGCGGACAGTTATCCACCTGTTCTCCCGACGACGCGGTCGCTGTTCTCGCCTGATATGGAAGTCCTCGGCCGGCGCTCATGAAGTTCATTCTCCACACTTTCCTTTTATTTTTTAAACGCACTGCTCCACTTATAGACACTAACATTTGACAGTGTCTTCTCACCATACGTCCTCTTCAATCTTTAACAGATTTCCGACGGTTTACAACTTTCTTTCGTCAGGAATTTGACTATAATGCGCTGTTCCGCTTTAATGTTAGCTTCGCTTCGCTCATGTTCCTCACAACTGACAAAACTGCGCAGGAGTAAACAACAGGTCAGTGAATTACCTTGGAACAGTGTTTCCACCTTCCACATATTACTACTTTGAACGGACCTTGCTGCATTTTTGAACTACAAACAAATTATAATTCATATTTTCCCGCGCCTCCTAACACGTAAACTTTTAATTCAGCCGTAAATTTACAAAGAACTTTACACTGTTCCATTGCAGAAATATTTTTCTCCTATTTCTAGACACAGTGTGTTGAGTGTAGCAGAATGTTGGTCCGACACATGGTACTGTCGCTCACGACCACCACTGCCAATGTTATGCATAATGGATTATGTAGCATCGATAAGGGAGCTGTTTAATTGGCTGTCCGATATTCGCCACCTAGTCACGCACTTCACGTGCTTCAACCTTGCGAACACATTCTCGCATATGTGCAGCAAACTGGGGCGGTCATGAAAACTGTGTATCACTGAATGCCGCAGTACTTTTCCCGTGTGAAATAATATCAACAAAGAGAATCATTTTAAATTTTTCTTCAAGTCGGTGGTATGCTGTAAATCATGATCCTCAATTTGCAGATCTTCTGGAGCCTGAAATCTAACATTCGAAAATAAGACAAAGAGAGATTGAAGATTAAGCCATTCTTTGTTGATGTCTTTGTGGATGATTTATGATTATTCCCTAGTTCCGAAATAGTTCTGACATATGTTTGAGACCCCGAATCTTAGTCTTCAACAGACCTGGAGAATGCAAGAAATTATGGTTTTTAAACTATGATTTCTAAAAACGTTGTTTTATTTCGAAGGACTTGCCTTGGAGAAGTGTTTAATTCGTGCCAGTGAGCGGTTATTAAATTCACAAGTCCAATCATTATCTTTAAATTCGGCAAAGCATTTTTTTTCCTTCCACGAATGTTTGTATTTCTGTTTAAGATCAATCACTTGTTTGAACATTGTCTCACGACTCAATCTTCGGACTTACAATTAACAACGACATTTTTGCTTTCTGTCCGCAAGTTGTTTAACTTAAAATTCCCTGTCGCTTAGGCCTTTGGAACGGACACTCCTGACTACTGCAGCAAAAACTAATATACGTTTTCGGCCTTTCGAAATTCAGCACAATTTTTTCTGTGTGGATTAACTGTTACTGCATGACAGAGGCGCCACGATCGCGTAGTTGTTACAGCGCATTGTCAATGGCTGGACGATCAAGGGATCGAGTCTCGAAGGGACGATTACTTCCCCCACTTTCAGACCGGGCGAGGAGCCCACTCAGCTTCCTGTTACAAGGGTAAGGGTTACCTTTGCTGCGGGTAAAGCTTCCGGAGTTTTGGGTTGACCACCAACACACCACCTAGCGCCGAGTTTAAAGAAATAGTGGAGCTGTGAATTCACTCCCCTTCTGGGACTTCATGTCCTATTGTAGGGTGAACGTTAGCTTTACCTTTTCTTCACGACAAAGTTATTTCCAACTTCAGTTGCTTCTTCTTGCATTAAATTGTCTAATTCTACCCTTCTCCCTACCACTCAAAGGGCGTCATCAGTTTTACACCTGAGAGATGTCTCAGTTTCAAATAAAGACCGACGAATTAACGTATATTTTACTAAAACATCACTATATTGCCACTAGGTCACTTCGACATGTTTCAGTCATTATAGGGTTATCCTGAGAGAGTAAGGCTAATACATTTCAACAGGAATTTCACAGCAATGTGTTACCAAATGTAAACTTCTAGTATTCAAATAAAACATATTTATAAGTAAAGTTATAGTAGTAAATATCAGAATGTAGAAAATATAAAATTATAAATTTTTGAGGTACGACAAAATTTGTAATATAAATCAACTTAGTGAACAACGTGTAGTGTGTTAGGCGGCAGCCGTATGGTTGACAGATCACCAAATTGGTATAAATTAATGACTTTCGCTGTACCTCAAAAACTCATAAATGTATTATATTTTATTTTTCTTACATTCTAAAATTTTTTATTACAACTTTACTTGTAAATATGCACTGTTTCACTTACAGACGTTTACATTATTTTGTTGATCTTGCTGCTGAAATTCATCAGTCTTACTCCCTTCGAGGCTGAAGCATGTTGGATTTAAATAGTGTTAATAAAGTGGTGTTTTAATAATATATGTGCATTCGTCTGTCCCTATTTGAAATAGTGGTATAAGGGCACGGATGTGAACAAGGTCAGTTTTTCGACTTCAAATTAATTCGGCTGAAGTAGGGAATTTTGAACCCCAAATAGTCACTGGCTTTCACGGTTTTTTGAGCATTTTCTAATGCTACAACATGCAACAATTCTATTACTTTACCGTAATTACAGAAAAAGCAGCGAAACACATTGTGGCCAGCATAATCAGAAAGTGGCCACAAAGACCCATATTCAGTGCGTCTTCCAGTTGCTGCATGTACCTGCAAATGAGGAGCAGAGGTATAAAGATTTAACTGGAGGAAATATATTGTACAGCGTGTTGCCCTTGGTTTGAATGACTGTAGGTTGAATTCGCCGAAATTATCAGAAATAATTTTAGGCAGAATGACTTAATGATGCTTTTTATTTTGCATTTATATATGAGCTTTCGTAAGGATATTAAAATTACTACTTTTTCACATGCATTTACTCTAGTATATTACGTATTTCCTTATGAGCTTACGCCATTATTTCCTGGTGGTGTCGAATGCACGCATTTAACTTAGCTTGCAAGTTTTCAGTTTTATGAACTTGTTCATCTTCCTGTCCTTGGTCTGGTGTGACATGTTGCTGTCTGATATCCAGTATGGTTGCATTTAACTTATCGAACTGAGTGCAGGCCACAGCGATCAGAGTGGTAACCAGAGACGGGTAACTGCAGGTTATACCCAGCGCTAGCAATGTTGCGAAACACTGTGAGAAAGTGAATATTTACAACTTAGATGTATGTTAAAATTAACAATTGAGAAATTCTAATGAAATTATTTTAAGCTTACATTGTTACTACAAAGGTATTGTAATGTGTGTTCAGATTCACTTGGCGAATTTCACTGCAATTAAGTTTTGTTTTTTTATATACAGAAAGAGAATTAACAACCAATAGAAAAGTCGTTAAGTTTTGATTGAACTAAATGGGAAACTGTCTGGACTGGAAATGGAATACAGTTTCGGAAATTCTTGTGATATTCGTCATATACAATTACAGTAATATATCCATGAAAATAATCTGTTATTGAGATATTAATAAGCGACTACAAACATACGACAAAACGATGTGGTACGTATTAAGATAGAGATGTGCTTAGAAATTTAGATTATTGGTCTAAACGTTTTACCTAAGAATAAAATACACATAGCAGGCCACAGTTAAAATATAGGAGTTTTTTACTTGTAAAGTGACGTCATTACATTAACTGCTGATTTTTAATCATCGTCTATTTTTTATTATTTTGTGTCTGTGCGTAATGCGTACAGCCAATTGCCAGATGGCAGCAGGCTACACTAGACTGTTGAAGATAATGAACACTTTTAGATGCATTATAGAAATACTTTCATAACGCAAAGTAAACTGTCTCACTACACATATATTTGATCCAAAACGACATTTGTGGCGCTTCATTCACAGTATCATTTCGTGCCTCTCTTTTATCAGTTGCTTGTTGTCTTTTGCGGTTAAGCAGGAAGATCACGTGACGTTCGTCGTATTGCTTGGCGTAGAATTTTGGACGCGGTGTGTTAAGGTTTCAGGAAGATTTACAAATAATCTCTGAGCTTGAGGAGAATGAGTGCTGTGTTGTTTGTGGCCGAGACTATTGTGAATCTTACGCTAGGCATTGATATAGCACACGTTTCGTTTTACTGACCTCTAACTCGAGTTACCATTCACAATTATACTTGCTTAAACACAAAGTTAGTTCACGAATTAACACGACCTTTAGCCCGATCGTTGTGTACTGCGGTAGCTCTGTACATCTGTGTACATGAAGTGTGGGCCTTAAAACCCTATATATTTCAGATTTGTTCCATGCCTCAATTAAGTCAAGAGAGCCCCACTGAAAATATTTCCTATTTCCTTTTTTTCAGCCAGCCCAGCAATTCACGTTATAAAGATTAAAATATTGAAAGCATTGTGGAAAAATAATAAAGGAAAGAAGAAAGGAAGGAAGAAAGAGAGTTAGAAAATAATAAATTAATGCAGACTGTTAATAATAATAATAATAATAATAATAATAATAAGAGCGATTCATCGAAGAAATTGTCCTTGTTTAATAAAGAAACGTTTTGTTATTTTTGTCTACATAACTTTCAGGTTTCCAAATTGTGATTATTTATTCTTATCAGACTCATTTTTCTAACGTCAAGCGATCTTCTTCAAGTTATTAAAAATACATAAGAAAAAATTTGGTTCAATTTACATGGATTGGGATTGCGTGATTAAAGTCTTGTTCTTACAACATATATACACACGTTATTAAATTTTCTACAATAAAAAAGGTTAAAGATTAAAATGTCGATAAATTTTCTCAAAAGAGTAACGTCTTAGGTTACGCTGACCCGTAATGAGTGGAATGATGCTGAACATCTTCTGGTGGAATCTACAAAACTGTAGCCTAGTAATGCAGTTTGAATTAAACGTAATATATTACAGTAAGATTAATATGTGAATGATGTAGTTATGTTGTGTTCAATTACTTGTTTATTTTATGTGTAAAAGCGCGTGGTTGATATAGAATAGACAAGAAAAATTTCTTTGTTCCGAAAATCTAAAACATTTATATAATTTAAAATGTGTCTTATTAGGAAAATATTGTGTTTTATCTACAGAACGCAAAGTACATGAAAGTACTGGGTGTACGTCTGATGGGAGACGTAACCTATACCTTCTGCCTGGTGAAGAAAATTTTCATACATCTTGAATAACTCTTAACTTTTTTTATACCAATATCTGCCTGTAGGAAATTACTGACATGTTGCAATGTACGGATCAGTACTCTATATTGTGTATATGGTATACTATTCTCTTGATTTACTTACTATGGTATTGGAATATCATTGACACCCCAACTTTCATTCGTTGGTACAAAGGTACTGAATGTGGACGGATAAGTGTTTGTGTATGTAGTCAGTACGTGAGTGCTATCGATTGTGTCTTGCTGTGTGCTGCACACAGTTCCGATGCCATCTGTGTCATTTCATGTTTACTCATTTTTAAATATATTTTTTGAAAAAGTGTTTTTGTCATTGATGTAATTGCTTACCGTACTTTCTTTACATATGTAATATTTCAAAACATGTAGCCTGATATGAATAAATAATTACCGTCTAGATAACAGAAGTTATGTAAATGAAAAAACCAACAAGCTTCTTCAGAATTCAATGCATGTACGTTTGTCTTTCTTTATTTATTTAAAAAATTACCTGTGAGATATTAACCAGTTCATAGAACGGTGAAACAGTCCAGTCGAAAGGATACCACGCAATTAGTACTGTTTCGTGATTTGTGATGATACGTATTGTTGTTAGGAAGGTATGACAACTTAAGAGCACAATAGCTGTACGTGTGCTGAACATCTGAATGAGTAAGATCCATTCTGCCGCTGTCAAGTGTCCGGTGTCAGGGTCTCTGGTCGGCAGATCTTCCCACGTGAAGCTGTCTGTTAGGTCCATCGCACGTTCAATACTGCGTTGTCGAAATCTAAGGAAAAGAAACCAACCCCTGTTATGAAGATCACTAAATGTGGGAAAGGAACATAAAAACAAAACGAAAATTCTGCTACCATGTTGTGTGAAATTCTTAGCAAGAGGATTCTGAAAGCAAGGTTCTAGATTTTCCATCTGCTGTTAAGAACAATAATATCTAGGTGTTTAAAATTGCCGTACACTCACCTAGAAGACAAGTGGTCATTGCGAAAAATTTAAACTTTTGACAGTGTATTTGGTCCATTTCGAACAATCACATTCTCATTACTTAGGCTAATTACGTACAGGTTAAACTTACATTCTTTCTCCGAAGCATTTTCAAATTGTGTCGTATCCTGCATTGTTTTAAGCCTAGTCGCAAGTCAATACTAAGATTTCCACTTTTTAATTTTTAAATGAAATTCTTTAACTTTTAACAGACAAGTATATAAACTAATATAAGTAGCGGATATCAGGAATTAACAACTTTCTGTTCGAGTTACAACATCTGTAATATTAAGGTTCTTGTGCTTGCAGTGTCACAAGAAATTCAAGCGTTATGCTCAGTTTAAACAACACTTTAATTTACAGTTAAAACCACCTACAATTTCGGCCTGTGAAAGTAGCAAACATCCAGCTGATCACATTATTATGAAAACGAAATATTTGCAGCCGAACTGAGGGCTAGAAATGTCGAACTGTACAAACGTAGTGGTATAGTGTATAGAGAATATTTAAGATACACATCGTAAGAAATATCATTTCATGAAAGTTATAAAATTGTATGTTTGTATAATGTGCGCAATTTAAGGAATTGTGTTTACATAATACATGAGTACAATAATTATGATAGAAAATAGAATTTAAAGCAATTAAAACTGGGGTGGTTTAGGGAAAATTTTTAGAGAAGTATTTATTTCCTTCCTACTGTTTATGTGGTACTAGGTTGAACGTGGTTAAATTTTCTTGAGAATTGGAGCGTCACACAGTCAATTTTTTGTTATGTACATAAAATATGTAGGTTTATATATGTCTCATTCTTATGGCGTTTAGGCCTCTAAACTCCATGAGATGGAGACGCGCTCCAAATCTTCGATAAGAACTCGGGTGAAATAAATGTTATAAATCTATAAAACTTGTACCGAAATATGTCTGAGACAAGAACAATAAGAATACAATTAATGCAGCTTCATAAAGGTTAGCTGTACGTTTGTGCACAGAACAAATAAAATTTGATTGACAATCTACTCCTCGAGTAAATTTACTTATGTAACTACCACCTAAACAGAAAAATTAAAATAAATATATACCTGTCGTCTCTACAAAATTCGCCTAAACCACCCCAATTATAATCTTTTGAAATGCTACCATTTTCTTTTATTACACTCATATTTACAACACATATTTTCAATTCTTTAAATTTCAAAAATTATAAAAATATACAATTCACAATATATATTTTTTTCTGAAGCCGTGCATTCTGCAAGTTATAACACTACGTTTGTATGGTCCGACATCTCTAATCACCAATGCAGTTGTAAATATTACCTTTGTGTATTTTATGAACAGCCTGATAATGGCTAGTCTTTAGACGGAATATGTAGCTGAGTTTTTCTACAAAAAAGAACAGTGTTGAAACAGAAAAATTTCCTTTCTTATGACATAACTTCTGTAATTCATTTATGTTTATTATTGTATTTTTCCTCAAAGTGTGCAGCTGTGGAATTGAAACAGAGTTCTCTGATGTTTAAACGAAAGTAATCAGTGTTCGTACGTACCTGCAATAAAAATATATGAATAGAAGATTCGTGTACGGAATCGAAACACGCAGATTCGTCATGGCGCGTCCCAGTTCGTCCTTGTGTATGTACACGTCGACAAACATGCCTATAAAAGTACTGCAACTACATATTATCACGGTTATCATATAGATAGCGTAAATAGTCGACATTTTCTTCATTTTAAAAGGAATTCCGGCCATTCTAAGGAGGAAAATAACTGAACCGAAACGACTATTTGACAGTCCCTTTAGTTTTGGTACTTCGTTATACATTGAGAAAGAATGCACCAAATACAATAGTACACTACCAAAAATTGAAGTATTTCTTTAAATACTGGACAATCCAATACTTTTGGTATTTCTCACTTGCCCACTCCCTGACTGTACGTCTGACAGGCAGAACTGCGCTCACGGCACTGAGCACGTTCAAGATTTTTTAGACTTTTGGAGCAAAAGCTGATCAATACTTTGCTACTACGTAAACTGAATTATTAATAATGGAAGAAACTTCTTATTCCAGAATAGCTGTTTGGGAGTTTCTTGATAATTTGAGATATCCATGTTGTTCTGCAAGTTTGAGCCATGCTATTTGAAACTTTGTAGAAGGGGTAGCAGCAGTTAAATAATGCCACTAACTAATTGACAGTATCTTCTGGAACAGTAAAAAAGTAGATGGTAAAGAGGAGAATAGAAATGCTTTTTTTTGTGCACCGTATAATCCGGTTGTTTTTTTCCAGCTTCTATGTGAGAACAGCAATCTCTGCCGTGTCAGAGTGAAATTCAAACAGAAATTTTCTTCCTTGTCATTGAAGCATGCACTAGACTTTTGCCAACTTCAGCCCACAGGAGGGTCACGTAATTCTTCAATAACTCGCCACAGGTCCGCACGTGTTTTTGTATACACTAAAAACTCGGAAATAAGGTTATATAATTAACAAACGCCGTTATTTGCAAACAGTAAGTAACGCTAAAAGTAGGGTTGAATGGCAAGATACTAGGATGTGCAAAAATTATTAAAAACAACAAGAATGTTTGGTTTACTGTTGCAGTCTTAAATGTGTTGAAGTATAGTTTGTACCTATTTTCTGCTAATAATAAAATTGGCATATTATATGCTGTAGACTTACACTATACTCGTTAAATTTTATTACTGACACTATTCATGTGACCTTAAATTGGTCAGCCTTGCACTAAATGGCCCAGTGTTACAATACAGAGGGCAGTGATCCAAATCTTTATTGTAGTGAATATTTCACACGGCACAAGTAGAAACGAGGAAATGGAATCCATGAATATGAAGTATCATTGTTTTTGTATTCCTTGCTAGTTTGATTGTGCAATACCAAACTTTGGAATTATCAGTGTTTAAATATTTTACACTTTGGTAGACATTAAATAAGAACTTCTGACGAGCAAAGTTAGCGCAGTATATTTACCGCTATGTATTTAATACAAATACAAAACATTGAATATACTATAATAAATTTCAGCTCAGAAAAATATGTTTTTATGTAGGAGCAAAAAGGGGAAAAGTGACAGAAAGCTTTTCCGTTATCCGTTACGTTCTAAAGCATTTAAATCAATGAGAAAATTTGTATTGATTCGAGGTAAGAAGTGGAACAGATGTTCATTTCTTACATGGAAAGTAGACCACACAAATTTATGTGACGCGTCATACTTGCTGTAACGCACGGGTGAACCAAATTTTGGTAAAAAATTTTGTAATAGAGAATTTAATTTGCATAGGAATTTTACAATTTGACGCCTTGGCTCTAAATGAAAAAACAAAGTTTTTCTTGAACTAATAAGGTACTAAAACACATTTAAGTGTTGCTACACACTAATTGTTTCCTTAGTTGATGGAACTGCTGACAAATATCTTTGCATTACATAACTGTGCAGTTATTCTAACAATTAACTTCGTGTTGCAGTACAGCCTATAAATAACTTCAACACATTTGTACTTTAAACATGAAATTTGTTCAGCCATTTTGGAGCTACAGTGTGCAATTGGAAAGTCAAAATTCGGGACTTATATTAAAACATCCTGTATTACTGCATGTATGTAATCATAAATTTGTTCAGTTCTTTGTACCAGGATATGTGATTCTTTATATAAATGACCTAGTGTCTCATTTGTTACCTTTAAACACTACAAGTTCTGTTACTGATTTTGTTACTTATGACTCATTATCCGAGGCGGAATAGAAGAAGAAATGCAAACATTAATATGACTGCCTTGATAAGCTGTAAGCTGTCGGTATAAATACGCAGTTTCCGTGTTGAATATTGCTGTGGCATAACCAACACAATTATTTGTGTCTGACTGCACCAATTTAAAATTTTGGCAACATTTATTGGACAATGTGCAGAAAACGTAAGTGCCGCAACTCCTTCTCTGCGGCTTCTTTCTTTAGACAACCATCCTGTGTAACGCGGTCTGGTGACAAGAATATCAACCATTCAAGAAAAGCTTCATGTTGGTTAATATACGAGAGTTACGCTTTCCTTACCTGGTTATTTTAGTACAAGGTATGTAATGAACGTGTTGTGCAAGATTGTGTCACATTCGCTTAAGGTGTATAAGTCTTCTGCTACCCTAAAAGCAGATACTAATTCTCTCGAAAAGAATGCTTGCATGGCGACTAATAAAGTCGGTAAAAAAACTACTTAGGAGTTCATGAAAAATGTCCGATATTTTTGCAATATTTGAACAAATTTGGATACACTCGACAGATTTTAGTAGTAGTTCCTAATTTGAAACTTAGTGAAATTCTGTTCAGGGAGAGGCGTGCTGATACATGCGGACAAACAAAGGGCTGGAAACAATGAAGCGAACTGGTGCTTTTTTTCAACTGTGCTTACACACATAAAAATCTTATGAGTCCACCGAAACAATTTTACAAGAAAACATTTTTTGTCAGACGTTTCAGTGGTGTTGAAGCAGCGGTCTGTTATGTTGCGTGCAACTAGCAGTTCTTAAAGAATATTGCTACTTCTAATGACACGTAAACTTATCAATAGCAACGCGGTCTTCGAAATTTCGTAAAGGCATTTCCGTTACCTCACTGGAGAAATTGCTCGCCACCACTTACAGTAATTTAATTTTTCCTAAATTTGCATCCTTATCTTTACTTCAAAAGCTATAAGCAACAATACTGACCCTGTCAACAACTAAATGTACGTGGACTCGTTAAAGGTTCAACTGAAAACCTTTTGTATCACTTGGAGACGAGGAAGCAAATTAATATATAAAAATCTCAAAATCATTAGAAGATAATTCTCCGTTACCTGTGGTGCACAATCAAAATTTTATTCACTCCTGTGTTACAGAACTTTGGCCCGTTATATAAATTTCTATGTTGTATTTTCAGTGTGAGAAACGGAACTTTCATTCCACTCCTTACTTTAAATTTTGAAAAGTTCTGTTACCGATTTTAATGTTTTAGAGTGTAAGGGACGAAGAGTAACAGGAGAGACGTGGACATATCTGAGATTTCCTGACAGGTACTTTATGGTTGAACTCAGGGCCACAGTTCGAAAAGTGACTCGGGGTTTATATTCCATAAATTTATTTGTTTAAAGAAGTAACAGATTATCCTTCTCTTTCTTAACTTCGGATGCAGTAAAATGCAGTCACAGCTTTTCATTAATTCAGTAAGTCGTGTCTTGTGAAGAAAGTTTCCGTAAAACTTGTTACACGTATGACAGCAAACATAGAAAAGGTAATAAATTTAAAAACTCTTATAATGAATTGCTTAAACAAGTGTGTGTGTGTTTTTTATTTTAACCACTTTAGTTAAGGAAAAATTCAGAGTGATTCTTAGAGTGTTGACATTGCTGATTCCGAATATGCTAATCAAATTGCCCTCTAACCCACCGAAGTTAAGAAAAGGCGTGTGAATTAAAAAACTATGATTTTAATCAAGAAAGTTTTATATTGGTGTCAATTTCGTGATAAGTGTTTTCCTGTCAAAACGGCACGGCGCTTCCTCGGGTTGTGGATGGAGGAACGGCCTCCAATATGGGGGGTAGTTGGAAATATATTGAATAAGCAATCGCGGATAGCAGAAAGGGATGATCCACCAGCTTGTGAGTTGGGCGAGGTACTATCACCTCCTCATCGTATAAACGTATCTTGTTACGAAATATTCATACAGAAAGCCTCGGACCTGGACTGATATTATGGAATGAACTAAGCAACAAAGAGGGACAAAAGTTTTGGTGCGTGAAATTTTAAGTGCCCGTATAGGGAATTTTAACTTACAGCAGCATTCAGGTACTTAGCAAGACATAAATTAGATTTTTTGGGTGTGCATAAACTTAGATGGGACAGAGGGGACGCTGTAAGAGCAGGGGATTATAATTTTTCCTATAGAAAAGAAAAGGAAAATCATCAATTGTGAACAGGATTCTTTGTACACCACAGAATTGTATCAGCAGTTAAAAGAGTAGAGTTTTTTAGTGATAGGGTGTAATACACAGTTCTGAGAGGTAACTGGTTTAATGTCGTTGTTCTGAATGTGCATGCACCAAGTAAGGAGAAAAGTAATAATTTATAAGACAGTTTTTATGAGGAATCAGAACAGATTTTTTAAATCATTTTCCTAGCTAACATATGAAATTTCTATTAGGGGATATTAATGCAGAAGTTGGGAGCGAGAATATTTTCAAACCGACAATTGGGAATAGAGGTTACTTTAGGATAGTAATGATAATGATGTTCGAATGGTAAACTTTGCCACATAAAAAAAAAAGATTCAAGAGCACGTTTTTCACGCACCGAAACATTCATAAGCACTCCTGAAACTCTCCTGATTAAAAAAATCACAAAACGTTAGACCACATATTTCTAGATACGAGATGACATTTGAGTATAATAGATATACGAAAGTTCAGGGGAGCTGACTGTGATACTGATCACGGTCTGTTGGTTACAAAATTAAGTTGCTCAGTAAGCAAGAAGCACCGTGCATCTAAGGCGTGTAGTGGGATCCACAAATGTGCAGCATTACGTACATTACGTCAAGATAAAAATAATATTCCACAATATTAACAACATACTTAGGCAAGTTACGTATTTTTTTCTAACCTCACCTCATCAGTGTAACTCTCACCATGTGTAGAAATTCGTAAAGAGAATAATACGGTGTAGATAAAACATTTTTGGAAGTGACATGTGAGGTTGCAGTCGGATCATCGAAATCAATGAGAGGTGCTTACAAATTATGATTATCTTAATTTCTTAATGTTTTTCGCGATTTATCCCTGTTACTAAGTTTGTGTACATTGAGATTATTTGCGCCTTTTTAACGTTATTTAATTCTTGTCAGATCGCAATACAAGTCCAGCTCGTTTCGTGTTTGTATAACCCCAATGTACATTATTGAATATAGCAACAGAAAAACATTGCGAAACAAAACACAGAACTAAAGCTACTCATATTTTACACGCAATTGTCCATTACTTCGAACAACCTACTACTGTATTTACACACGGCTTCCAAAAATTTTATATCTACTTGCCTGTATCATATTAATTTTGTCAATATTTTCAACATTATAACTTCAAATTACACTTGTCACGCAGTCCGTCCATTTTGTACTTTTTATATTTTATGTCTATTTCCGTTTGTTATAGTTGTAAAACATTTTCTGCTTTTTCTGTTCTTGTAATTGCTTCCTGATGATATCTAATCATTTTTAGCCGAAACATATAACATTTTCTTGCTTCCTATATGTTGTGCTGAATGAGTGAAACATTCACTTGCATTTAACAACAAAGCCGAATTTGCCAGCCTATAATTAAGAAGCTAATTTTCACTATTCGGATACTATATTCAACAAAAATATCAAGAAAAGTTATCCCAGATAGGAGCTGGCATTCGAAAATGACAGATGTACGATGGTTCAGGGGAGTTGATTGTGATACTGATCACTATGTGCAATTTGCAGACGTTAGGGAAAGATTGGCAGTAAGTAAACAAGCAGCACAGAAGTTTGATGGGGAAAGATTTCATCTCAGTAAGCTAAGTGACATGGAGGTTAAGAAAGACTATCAGATTAAAGTTATAAATAGGTTTGCAGCTTTGGAGAACTTAAGGGAGAACCAGGACATAAACAGGGCTTGGGAGAAAGTTAAGGAAAATATCTAAACCCCAGAGAAAGGGAGCCTACTTTTGTAGGAATTGAAGGATCAAAACCCATGTTTTAATGAGAATGTTTAGGTTTTTGAGATCAAGGGATTATTGAGATTATTGGGGTTCATCAATGTAGATTTCGACGCAACAGCTCAATTAACGATCAAATATTCTGCATTCGTCAGATGCTTGAGAAAAAATGGGAAAAAGGAGCACTGCATTAGCTATTTATAAACTTCAAAAAAAGCTTATAATTTATTTAGGAGGGATATATTGTATAATATTCTCATTGAGTTTGTTATCTCCATGATATGGGTAAGGCTAATAAATATATGTGTGACTGAAACGTGTAGCTGAGTCCGGATAGGCAAATATTTGTCTGAAATATTTCCTATTAGGAAAATTTTGAAACGAGGAGAACTTCTATTACCATTGCGTTTCAACTTTGGTTTAGAGTACGCCATTAGGAGGCTTCACGTAAACCAGGATGGCTTGAAATTAAATGGCACATATTAGTTTCTGCTTTATGCTGATGATGTTACGAGTAATTCACTTCGCAGAAGCATGCATACTATACAGGAAAAAGTAAAATCTTTGGTAGTTTCTAGCAAGGAGAATGAACTAGGAGTATATGCTGATAAATCTAAGCACATGATCATGTCTCGAGATCAGAATGCAGGACGAACACTGTCTAAAGATCGATAATATTTCAATTGAAAAGTAGAAGAGTTCAAATATTCTGGAAAAACTTTAACAAATCAAAATTCTATTCAAGAAAAAATTAAGAGGAGATTGAAGTCATAAATTCCTTGTTATCATGCGGTACAGTATCATTTGTCTTCCAGTTTTCTATAAAAAAATTTCAAGATTAGTATATAAAGTGTAAAGTGCACCCTTGTACAGGCGCTGAGGCTCTGTACAGGCTGTTCGGCCCATAGGGAAAGTAGAGGTATAGATCCACCCTTTCATGACCATGGCACTAGAAGGGGGTGAGGGTTCAGCGTCACGCCCCGGTCGTTCTTTACCCCGGGAAAGATACGATACCCATTATAGAAGAGGCTGGGTGGACTTCAGGGCCGGCCTGGACAGGTGCGGAAAATCTCGGCCCCACCAGGATTCGATCCCCAGACTGTCAAGCCCGTAGTCAGTCGTTATACCGACTACGCTACCCGGCCTGGTAATGGAAGAGAGTTTGGACAATTCTTGTGTTTTCTAAATATTGAATATTCCTTCTTCTCGGATCATATCTGATCTCCCTATCGTAAATCTGTCCCGTTCTGAAAACCTCGTTAAATTTGGGAAATGTCCTGGAATGTTTGTTCTAATGTGTGTTTATTATATCCCTAAGCTTCATCTCTTGTTGTTACCACAGAAAGGAATTTTTTAAACTATTTAGCTTGATAAAACTCGTTCTTGCAGAGACAAAGTTGTTCGTGTTAATGTTCGTCATTCATCCATTGGGGCACAAATGCTAGAGCAATCCCCCCCCCCCC
>Ga0268261_10000925_pt1 | contig 19559 bp, 12 predicted proteins | sample TergutNc150P1_FD_190353 | JGI IMG/M metagenome (GOLD analysis project Ga0268261, IMG submission 190353) | Nasutitermes corniger P1 segment gut microbial community from laboratory colony in Florida, USA - Nc150 P1 (SPAdes) (version 2) | ecosystem: Host-associated > Arthropoda: Insects >...
GTGTGTGATCTAGAAACATCAAGAATGGGTGCTCCATATATATATATATATATATATATATATGACATTAGTCACCTAAGGGTTAAAGAATGACTGTGTTTTAAATACACAGGATTCTGTTGCAGACACATCACTGTCAACACATACATCAAAGCCACGTACTGCATGTGTGTAACAGATGCAACACAGTGTGTGTAGTTGACAGAGCATAGTTTCTCCTTCCATTATTTGGACATACCTCCCTACCAACTCCATTAAATTATCCAGAAATAACCAGATATAAATGTGATCATTATTTGGCAAATTAACTGCAAACATATAACAAAAAGGTGAACAAAACAGCAGATCATTTTACTGGTACAACTGTGTTCCACTACTCCAGTATTTACAGGTTTAGTAAGTGACACACAGAACATGGGAACCATACCTTATCAGTATCATTCAAGACATCTGTCAACATGGTACTCAAGGAGGTCCACCTGAAGAAATTCCATGTTACACAAAGGACAAGAGTAGCGTCTGGGTGGAGGGACATCCTCATCATATACCTGCAAGATAAAGTTCATCTATTGAAACAACACAATTCCCATGAGTGACCCAAATCAACACAAGCATCACAGAATGAAACAATCACTGACTTGCCTAAGACAGGAAGACACAGTGACTCACAGGTCATTTAGTTCAATTATTTGTTATGAGTCATCAACCACTAACATTGGAATATGCAGTCTTAGAGGTTTCTACTGCAGCAGTGGCACTTGTAAAACAATAACAGACTTCTTGCCTGCTGTATCGCTGTTTCCATGATTTGACATTCTTGCAAGGGTGGTGCTGAAAACTCAAAGTCAAGCTGTATGAGAAGTGTTTCTCTGTGTTCATGTGGTAAAACATGCGAGTTGATATGAACCAGCCAGTGCTACTTTTCTAAGGCAGTGAAGTTCTTAGAGCCAGCTGGTACTACCATTTCAAAAGCCGGTTTCAAAACATGACTGCGGAACGGCTGTGTAGCTTAACTGTGGCATACCTGGACTACATGAACACTGCCTCCAGTGTACCTGTAGGATATGATGCTGTTGCTATAAACTGGTAAAGTACAGCTGTCATGAAGACATATTCAATAGCTAGCCAAATCCACCCAATGGACAACAAGGTCCCATTCCCAGTCTTAAAGACAATGGGCAGAAGACAAATCTCGCTTTCCCCTGTCAGGACCTCAAACCTGATTCCTTTATCTTGCTTTTTGCTTGATCACTAAACCAACACAGCTCTCTTAACTTCTGCCACCCTAAGGCAAAAAGCCCATTCTAAAACACTGGACAGACCATACTTAGGAGTGACGTCACTGTACCTGATTAACCCTTCAGCGACGGAGGTCATTTAAACTCGTACCGTCTCTGGTGACAGAGGAGTTTAAATTCCCTACCTCTGCAGATCCATCGTCTATACGTAGTATAGGCCTCTGATTCCACACTTGTCGCTGGATGCCATACGTTGTATAGACCCTTGCATGGGTGGATTCAATCTCCTCTCACATGTATAGTTTTTGAGCTATCAAACTGCGAGTGGTTTCTCTTTATTGCTTAAGAACTGTGCTTTCAGAATATAACAGTTAAAATAGTCTGTGTAGGATGTAACATTATGTGTTCAGGAGTTAATTTTCCTATTTTAAAAAAGTCCACCTCCGATTGCCAAAAATGTGCACTCACAGAGTTCTCTCTGTTTTACTCAAACTGAAAGAAATAAAGCTACACTCTGTGAACAATGTATCTTTGTAGCCTAAGATCTCAGGTTTCTTCGGCTGTTGGAGAATTATTCATTCGTAAATGCTACACTGTTCTGTAGGTTGAAATATTTCCCTCATCATGTACTCAGTCTCTGCTTGGACTTCATATCTGCTGTTGACTTGAAATCAACACAGATATCGTGTGTCAATCCCTTCTGTAGATAGGCAGAAAATAGTATACCCTTTCATTTGGTGTAGCTATCAATGTATGTTCTGTAACTGCTGGTATTCGCCTTGCATATTTTCAGTCAGTGGACTTCTTTCAGCTGTTGACTCAAGAGTGATACTGGGGACACAGCAATGGCAAAATACATTCTGACAGATGGTGAAGTGCTGGAAATTGTGTACAATACAGACAAAAGTTTAAGTGATAGTAACAATGACAGTGTTTGCAGAATTGATACTGAAATTGATGACATAGCTGTAGCAGATGCAATTATAAATGATGACAGTGGTGATGAAGAGGAAATACTGCACCGAAATTTCAGGTGGGAGACTATGGACAATTACACAGACACAGAGAAGTGTTCAGTTGTGATTTTGCACCCAGAAATGGCGCAGAAAATGTAAGTGACATTGTACAGTGTTTTGAGTTGTTTTTGACAAAGAAACTGTACAACAAATTGTCAGAGAAACTAATAGGTACGCAGAACAATACAAGAACGCCTGAGGCAATCTTTTCTCATTTAGATCACTTGTGAGATCACAGACACCTATCACAGAAAGTGGAATTTACACAGTTTTAGGTCTGTTTTTATTGATGGGCAATGTGCAGAAACCAAGAGCCAGGTCATGGGGGGAGTCGATTTGAAGGACCAGTTGCTTCACATGTACATGGTCGAGAGGGAAAAAAATGACCAAATGGTACCTCAAACTTTTCAAAAGGCTACTGAACTCTACAGTTCTCAATTCATTTGTTGTTTATAGACAAGTGACTGGAAGAAATATACAGCAGCTCTCGTATAGAATTCAGTTAGTGGAAGGTCTGTTTACGAAATATGCGCGTGCTGTGGAGACGCGGAGTGTACCGGGGCGACAGGCATCTGACAACACAATTCCACGGCTGACTGAAAGACATTTTCTGAGAAAAGTGGCACCCAAAACTGAAAAATCAAAACCTGAGAGGAGGCGTGTTGTGTGTTCAAAGAACGAAACAAAGAAAACTTCAGTGTACTAGTGCCAAATACGTGATGTGGGCCTTTGCTTGGATGATTGCTTTGAGCTGTATGACATGAAGATCAGTTACTGAGGTAATGACAATTATTTTACTGCATCTATATAGTTTTAAGATTTCTCTACTAAAATTTTAGAGAAATCGGATCATTAGTTTGCAAATAATGTTTTTTTTAATAGATGGTTGCAATTTCGTCATAGGGAATTAAAAACTCCTCTGTCCCTTGAGACGGTAGGAATTTAAATGTGCTCCGTCGCCGACGGCCAAGTATACGATGTATACAGGCTGGTAGCATGTGAAGAATCAGAGGTCTATACCACGTATAGAGGGCAACGTTGAGGGGTTAAGCACCATGTCATCAACACATGGGAAGGGGCAGTGTAGCTTCACACAGTTCAGACCTCTGCAAAAGACATACATGTGCAGTCAGCTTCATGCACAGGCTGCTACAATTAAATACCATACAAGCCTGCCAACTTTAGGCCCAGAAGCTCACGAAATACTGCACTTCTTCTGAAGCTATTCTTCATGTACAAGAATATGTGCATTTGTACGTGTTCAGTGTGTTACTGAGGAAAACAGAAGATTATATGCTGTACCCTCAATATCGGAAAATATATTCATCCTCTTGACAAATTTCAACTTTCCAAAGATGCTGCTTTCATACTGATCACATATCATAAAATCAATATTCGATCTTATTTTTGGCATTGTGAGTGAAAGTAAAACAATCATAAGATTTTATTTTCTATAATTACTGCCTGCTTAATGTCTGTCAGATGTTCTGCTGGCAACAGAAACATATTACAGTAACAGAAAAAAAATTATTATTATACAGAGAAACTGAACTTTATGTGGTATACCACAAAGGCAACTCACAACTGCTACGTTAGCTCCACAAGACAAGCATTTAAACCAACTGTTACCCTTAGCAACATCTTTCCTTCAATACTGCTGTGGTTTTTTTTTTTAACTGAGCCACAATCCAAGAAGAATGAAATGTCACATTTGTTAGTATGGCAAGACAGCTAACAGGTGGTGTTCATATATACAACTGTCTCAACCTCAACATTCCAGCAAACACTAGTTACTGCACATACAGCAACAACTAGATCAGACAAAGTGGTTAAATGAATAATACCAACAATAAGCAAGTGTAAGAGTACATGGGTTTTATGAAGATTTGGGCAATATAAAACTTACAAAATGAATGTAATGAGTACAAGAATTCAGTAATGCTTAGGTTTTACAAGTAAGTATGTAATGTAAGTACGTACATAATAAACATAGGAAAGTCAATAAGTGAGTTACAAATCCAAACAGAAGTGTTCATGCTAGAGATCAAATTTATGTAGTAATTTTGTGCATCATTTTTCACTTCATATTTGTTACTAGTAGTTATGTCATGTTATTTAATTCCAAGTGCCTGTGGCACACAGGGGTAAACAGATAACATAATCATCATGAGACTGTTCTAGAACACTCCTGCTTAAGTGGCAGGATTTATCCAGCTCCAACTGGATCATGCCTTTGTTCGTGTAAGCTTGGCTTTTGTCACGCTGCATCAGTTGACCAGCAACTCCGCGCTCAATCAGACATGTAAAGGCTTGCATCTTGCATGGGACAAAAATGCAAACCTCCACAATACTTCATTCACATAGAGCGATGTACATTTATAAAAATTGTTATATTTCAAGTGTATTTAGACTGAAGTACATAAAGTACTGTGGTCAGTGTAAGTAAGACATGTGAGTGCTAACTGCAAGGGGCAGTAGTTTAGTTCTGTGTTTCAAACCACAAGGGTTCTAACAGTTCCAAAGGGGAGTGAAGATGAGCAGCACGTGTCACAGTGTTAATGGCATCTATAACACAGGGTTATTGTGTCTTAAAAATCTATATACAGCTTGAAGAATGATCAGTGAGCACTATTCAATTACACAGGGTCAAGTGAATACACTATAAGCATTCAGTGTACAACTAATTGTAATATTTTACAGTGTGATTCTAGTATATTGCAAAGGGCAATTACAGTAAGTGTGTTACCAAAGGGGTATTATTCCTACAAGTCCCAATTTATGTTGCATACAGTGATTTTAAGTGTAATTTTAACCACAAGAATAATCACACAGTAACAACCATAAGGGTTAACCACAGTTTCAACCATGGCAATATTACAAGTTTATTGTCAAGTGTTAAGAGTGTAACCAGTGATAACAAGGAGTTTTAACCAGTTTAAGAATTACTGTACAAAATTACATGATTAGTGTTTGATTGTGAAATTAAATTAGATTTTGCTTTGACCGGCATTTATTAATGAATAGATTAGTCTGTTCATGCTTATATGTTCCCCTGATACCAGAGCAAGGTGCCAACAAAAGTGAATAAAGTAAGAGCAGCAACCGTAACAGAAGTTAATAAAATACACGTCACAAATAAAACAAGTACATCTATTTCAAATACACATACTGCGGTTCCTTCTTAATAAGTTATCTAAGGGACCAAACAAGCAGTTCCTTCTTGAGTAGTTATCTATGGGGCCAAACAAGAAAACACTGTAAGTAGGAAAATGCCATCAAAGAGCTTTGTTAACCCTCCAGCACAGTGTCACGAACATGGTACATCAGATATTTCAATTCCAAACTCATGACTTCACACATACACCACACATTCAGTAGCAACCTGCATAGCTACAAAACTATCAACTGCACTGAAATGTTGTTTTATCTACAGCAAAGATTTTGTTTGTTTGTACATTTGTTTGTAAAGCAATAACTCTCATTTGTAATAAGAAACTGGGCAGTTAAATAAAGAAACACAATGAAGAATTTACATTATGTCATCAAGGTGGGGCAATCATCAGTGCGGACTGAGATAATAATGAAATTTTAGATGACAATGATTTTGAAGAACACAGCTCTGAAGAACATGGTAATACACAGCTGATGCCCAAAAGAACTCCTAAAATTGGTGATACAGAAGATAGAGAGAAACATATTCACCCTTGATTACAGAAAATTCCTACACTCTGCACATGAAGTACATTTCAAATACTAGGACCAAGATCTATTGTGTCTCCAAAACATGTCAAGGGTGGTGGTTGGCTTCACTTTTTCAAATGCATGTGTAGTTTTCCAGCTTAGGGTACCCAAACATGGGGTGACTTATCTCAAACAAAATCTGCATAGGCCTAACATCCAAGTGTGTGTGTGTGTGTGTGTGTGTGTGCGTGCGCGCGCACACACACACATGCACAAGTCTTAAGACTACAAGTCTGTAATCAAAACTGTGACAAATCTGCCACCACTGATTATCTTGCTGCAGGCAACAGACTGCAGGACAAAAGTTTCAACAAGTACTGAGGTACTAATGTCAGCACAACTAAGTCCAGATGCAAGTCTGAAGTTTGTTACGGTGCTCACGCTTGAGTTTTTTTTTTTAAACATATCTGCACATTCTTTAGTTGACTGGAAACAGAGGAGAAGCAAAGACAGTGTGTTCATCATGCTAGATGAAGAAGACAGTGCTTTATCTGGCCAAACAATTGCACTGTTAACAAAAAACAGAAAAGCACATTTGGAGTATGTATATATTCATTAGCCCTTTGAAGCCGAAAGATGGCATGCAGTGAGCCCTTTAAAATGCCAAACAACTTATGAAGATGTTGCAAACAGTGTGTTGAAGTTTGTTCACTCCTATCCAATAAAATTCAGTCGCTTGCTATGATGCAGGACCCTTGATGGTTAGGCTTTCTTTGTGGAGCCACAATGTACCCCCTCCACCTCCTAAATCCCTCCACAAACCCTGATTTATACAAGAACACATAGGAACTGTGCATTTTGTCCCAGCTGACTAATAAGGTTCAGACACTGCTCGCTTCATTTACAGCTTGCACTGGAGTTCACTGTGGGTTGAAATATCAACACTGGCCTATGAAGGCCACTCTTTGTTGCGAACAGAAAGGTTGTCAGTGGCATACTGTACCCATATAATTCAGACAAAACTAATGCTCAAAATTGGAGATATCCACAAGATTCTATGTTTACAGCTACAGGAGGGCCCGCAGACATGCCTCTTTTAGTGCTGGGGTAATCTGTAGGGGTTGTGGGGTAGTAACATGCAACACAGCCGTCAATCTACTAATAATGTCTTGGGCACCCTTGAATAGCTGGAATTTTATGCAGTAGCTTTAGATCTGTTTTGCTGTCACTGTGAAAGACATTCATATATCAGTGGCATCAGGTTTCTGAAACTGTGCCAGTCATACAGAGGAAAATAAATAAGGCAGATCATTGTAGTTGTTAGCAATACTCAACAGATAGATACGGTTATTTTCACATGGGGTTAAATACACCCACCGAGATTTCAGGGTCCTTCTGGTGAGGAATTTGACTGTGGAAGCTGGAAAAAGCCAAGACTGCCCAACGCCCAGATTGGCTGCAAGACCAAGTGCAGGCGCAAAATATGTTTTGTGGCTCAAGAGTCGCCATAACAAACAATGACCAGCAAAATCATCAACCCAACTGTGCTCCCATCTCTGTGTCCTTCTCACGGCCAAAGAAAGGGCACAGTGTGTAAGTGCACCAGATGTGATATGGGCCTGTGCGTGGTGCCTTGTTTCACAGAATATCACACCAAAGCAAATTTGTAAATCGCTCTCTTTGTGAATACTGTGTGTCGTGATAAAACAGTGATCCAAGGTACCACAGACCTTCTGCAGCAACCAGAGTTATGTCAGTAATGAACTATTTACATCACATTTTATATAATGCATGTGATTCACAGACCTAAATTTATTATAAAAAGAGGTGAACATTTTTTCCCGGATTAACCAATTCATAAGCAGAGTGCAAAATTTTATTTCATTAAATTTGAAGGAAAAGTCTATGAGATATGCCCCCCCCCCCAAGAGTAAGAATTAAAATTTAAAATCCCCAGTAAAAAATCTCGGCAGGCGGCGTTGCGCGGGGGAATTTAATTCTGGTGTTAAAGGGTTAATGGTTAAACAAAATACTCTGAATGTTAATTCCATCACTGAACTAACACTGGAACCCAAGGCATAGAACTACTACTAAAGAATGAATGAGGATACATATCTCAAGTTGAATTACTTACGCCACAAATTTAAAAAAAGGACACAGGAATGAGAAGAGCACTCATACACCACAAACATCAAGTGGAAGGAACTATGACGATTTGAAGTTTTCTGCAGCTATTTCACAGCAGGCCCTTGGAAAAATTGCACCTAACACATGCACCGCTATCTAGAAGATTCTGAGAAACCAATACTGCAAAGTAACTCTCATAAAAATATTTTTATCAATTTCTAAAAGAAAAAGAAATATAAGTTAATTCCTATCTACAGTAAAGTCTGAAACAAAGTTGCATATATTGCTCCCACTAGAATTATTACAACATTTCAACTGTAAGGGTGCTTAATTTTGGTTAGCACTTGAATAACACTCTTGTAAGTGTCCATGCTGTTACTGCCACAATTTCTTAACCCTTCAGCGTGGGGGCATTTAATTCCCAGTTCATACTGTGATGTGGAAAGGTTTTCATACAGGGTATTTAAATTTTGAGCTAAAATGCGCAGTAGTTTATTCAAAATAATGTAGTTTTATTAATAGTGGTTGAATTTTGATAAAACTTGAAACAGAATATTTAGGAATGTCTACGCTTTTCGAAAATGCGATAAAATCTTGCCTTAAAAATTTAACTTTGTGTGGAATGCCTTGAAACTTTCTTCAACACATAGGGCAGCATCACATTCGGGGCACAAAAACAGTCTCCTTCCTTCTAGTGCATTTGTAACACACTACACACCTCTCTGTTGGCCTGGCTTTTTTTTTTCTGTCAGTGGTATTCTTTCTGGAAATTGTCTTTCAACAAGTCACGGCACATTTTGGTCTGTGCAATGATGGCCTTGAAATTTCCTGACACTTCCACTTGCATGTTCAATAAGTAGTGCCTGTACCAGTTCTACTCTGAATTTAAAATGGTCTATTTTGGTGTGTCCTGAATTTGTGCGGCATATTACCATACAATTTAGAACTGCAATATTGAGTAATCTCCTAAACAGTTTTATGTACCATTTAGCCATTTTCTTTCTTTCCAAAAGGGTATGTGTTGAGATGGGACAGGACTGGATTTCGAAAAGTTTAGATGGTTCCTGGTACGTTCCTATATTATCATTGTTGTTGAAATGCATAAAATTGCAGATTGATTCAAACCGATCCATAGAAATAATAGAACCAAAGATTGGAGTCACCAAAATACAATTTTTTGAAAAATACGATCGTAGTGTGGGCCTCTGTATTATTCCCATCAGCATGAAAAGTGCTAACACAACATACATTTCATCTTTATTAGTGACATGTTTCCAGTCCTGCATTCTGGAACGCAATAGAATGAAACTTCTGGCTTTTACTTTTTGGGCTGCGTAAGTGTTTGTTTCATGCACTATTAGTTCCACCAGTTCATCATCAAAAACATTTTGAACACTTTAGCACAGTGAGTTTCATTTTGGGCTTCATTTTGAGGCCCACAGTTGTCAACAAACTGTTCCCTTTGCCTTACATAATTTGTCATGTCCTCCCACATAAATGTAGCACTCACAGCACCAGGCGTGCTGGATGCAGTAGCAAATTGCACATTATCACTACATTCCGAACCAATTACCTCGCCTACAGTCAAATCATCGGCGCCACTTGAGTCATCATCGTCACTACAACTACTTTGATCAGAAGCTGTAAGCTCCTCCAGCAAATGTTGTTCAATCTCATCCTCAAACAGGCTCTTCCTTTATGCCAATATCACTGGAACAGACTGCTGCTTCAAATGAAAACAAAATGCTAAAGCAGCAGTGAAGAAACAAACAGTCTGTTGATATATGAAGGTGATGTCATATACCATTTCAAAGCTACAGACCTCAGCTACGTGTTGATAGCAATAACATTTGTTTCATGTTTCATTACCTTGTTAGAGAGACACATAAAGCCATCTGTACAATTAGAGACTGCAAAAAGAAAACCCAGATTTCGAGAAGAGAAAAAAATGAAGAAATAATTTCTAGGAACTGTCTCTCACACCATAAGAGAGCCAGCTCCTTCACGAACACGCACAAAGCAGTCCAATTACATTTTCTCCTTATGTTGTCAAGATATAGTCGAATGAGTGAGAGCGTGCAGCATGACGAGCGCTGCTCGTCACTCCACAACAGGTGATGTTTTCACTATGACGAGCAGCGCTCGTCACTCCACGCTGAAGGGTCAGTTGTTTACTAAAGCTGCCCTTGCTTGTAACTCTCCGTAATCATGGCAATGATTCATAAATTCGATAAGTGGCTCAACAATTTCATGGCTGAGACTTCCTCATTCTTCCAGTGAATCAGTACACAGGCTGTTACTTAAACATGTTCTGACTAAAGTCAAGTGCCAAGGGTATGTATCAATCAGGTTGAAACAGCCAATACCCCAGCACCACTAGTTAGCAGTGGCCCACACATACTGAAATTTGTCTATGCACCTGTAGTCTACAGAAGAAGAAGAAGAAGAAGGGAAAAAAAAATCAAGCAGCAACTGATTTCTTGCAGTTTCAACCACAGATTGTAAGTCTTTGGGACTTGCACTGTATATGCAGACACACCTCCCGACTTGGGTTTGTGCAGACTTGCTCTGAGACAAGTCTACTCATCTGTGGATAGAAGTTTTTTAACGTGTATGGCTAGTGCCGACTACAGGGTAGAGAGACAGTGGTAATGTGGACCTGATGAATACTTATCACTGATTTCTGATGTTAATTGTGAATTTATAAACAGCCGACTGTGTGTCTGTTAAACGGTAGAATATGGACACCTCAGACATGAATTCACTGAGCAATTTACTGAATTTATAAATATCTGCTATATTTATGGAGAGTTAAAAGGCTGGTTGAATAAGCAACTGCAAAGTTTGCCTATAACAAAACTGTCAAAAAAAAAAAAAAAAAAAGAGGAGCTGATTCAAGTACTGACAAAAAAGCAGTACTAAAAATATGAATTAGTGTATAAATTCCTATCTTCTTATATGAAAGAGAGATACTTCTCAGGGTGTTGTTAATTGTAAAAGTTATATCTGAACAAAATTTGTTTGACTAATTAGAACGTCCTTTTCACCCAGAACAATAAACATACTGTCACAACTTTCTTTGACTCTCTGCAGTCAACTGAGGAATGTACAGATATGCAAAGAAGTCTCCTAGTGAGTTGACAGTAACAGACTTCAGACTTACCTTGAGGTAAGTCTGCTTGCATGCTAGGACCCTCAAAAGAGGTGTCTTTTTATGGCCTCAGAAACATCACAGATGTTACTGACAAGATGTCTGCACATTTCAAAGCACTGAAGCACTGTAATATCTCAGACTGCTTCTGCCTCTTCCTCTTCACTACTGTCAGTAACTTCATGGCACAGTTCTTCTTGCTCACCACACAGAAGAAAGCCTGCCTATTCCAGTTTCAATCCTCAAAACTGGTGCCCTTGAAGTGTAAAGGTTTTACTTGAAACCTTATAAGGATTTTTTAAAATAAACATTTGTCTTGGCAAGTCAACATTCTCTCTACTTAATCCACAATTTCCCCTCAGGCCACCAGATCAGTAGTGTGCTTTGTTGTAGTTATGTGACAAAGTGTGAAGATGGAGTAACAGAGATGGAATTTGACTGGCCAATGGAAACGTAAGTGTGAGAGGCATGGCAGCCTTTAGCCAAATGGGTTCAGTATGTGTATGAGGTTATGACCAGATTATACAAGTCTCAACTGGAATTAGGTCACCCATGATTTATATATATATTTTTTAACTTCAATACAGTTAGTTACCCATGTAACTGATCAGCAGCATCCAGGTCAAATATGTGCTCACTGAAAAAGCTGTTAAACAGTTGATTCAGACCTATATCACTGTGTTGTCTTGCTTTCTGCTTGTAAGAAAGAGTACATGGTTGATGTACTGTGTTATAAGCTTAACAGTTAAGTTTCTACAAATTAAGAAGGCAGTGTTTTAAACCAATCATTCATGAGGAATAAATCCATAATTTCAGTGTACATTATATGACTTGAACATATCAATGATCAACAGACAAAGGAGATTATCAGGTGGTGCTTCATCAACACTTAATCAAGGACCTGTCCCTGCAGTCACCTATTAGTCCCTCCATAAACCATCCTTACCAGGAGGTCAGCTGCCATTGAGTTGTGAGGAGAAGTGCTGCTATTCCCAGCCAGGCAAGAAGAATGACCAGTACAAAGACTGTCATTAGCTTCTACATATTTGCCAAATGATACTGCTGACATTCAACTTAGTCTGCATATCAGTCTAAACATCTGCATTCATTACATCACAATGGCACACTGAACAACTTCATGTCACTAAGCAGCACTACTTCATACATTACATGTATAATCACATATTAAATCATATATTAATCATACATTAAAAGGAGCAAAAAATATGACTTCCAAGAATTTTTGACAGTAATATGCTACACAAGTAACTTTGTCACTTTAGGTCAGTAAGCTTGTATGTTCACTCAGATAAGACATTCAGTAACATCAGCATTAAGTGATTTAGTGACTAAACTCATATCTGAATTTGGACCCTTTTTAAGTTCAGTGAGAACATTTTAAACAGGCCAAAAATGCACTGTCCCTATCAAGGTATTATTGGAACCAAATGATTGTATAATTTCAAGTGGGATGCCATTATAAACAAGATCTTCTTGACTGGGAGCCACTTTTATATTCCAAACAATCTGCTATTTTATATGGCACAATTGGTTTATGTTCACTTACTGCAATGATAAAAATCTACTCCTACAAAACAAACACTAGAAATTTTAAGTGTCATAGGAAAAAAATCTTCGTTGAATTTCACTGAATATTAATCACTCAACTACAATTACACACAAATAACTGGGTCACACAAAAGTTTTAACTCTAAAATATTCACATTTTTTAAACAAGGTAACTGCATATGACTAATAAGTTTTTATGCAATGTAACTGGTGCTCACCCTGACTGGCTGGTCATTCTGTTCTGCCGGCAATGGCTGCTGTTCTTGATAAGGAGCTGGGGAAAGTCTTCTAGGTGAAGATCTACCAAGTCTCTGAGGTTCTACTCGTCCCAGAGTTCCAGTTGTGTTCCGACCAATAACACTTCTGCAACAACAATACTTATGAATAATTACTTTTTGAATTTGAACACTCCTGTAGTGGATCAGTATTGTTCCTTCAGAAGTCATCATCCAGATATGCCATTCAATAACATGGTCCTTGCCTACTGCATAGAGTGTGAACAGCACAGCTACTACTCCAGACAAAACTTGAGGCAGGGAAAACAACTTCAAGCACATAAAAACAGTCCACTTCAGCCAAAAACCTGAAGTTTCTGACCATGAGTGTTTTTCATGCATGTCTATTTAATGACTCAATAATTCATATTATACAGTCAAATGACAGGATGACTAGTGAAAAATGAACTAGAAACTATGTGTAAAGCAGCAGTTTTTGCATCATCTGAGGTATTATCTTGGCATATGCCTGTAGGAACCAAGCAAAAGCACAAAAAATTTGTCAGCACAATCCCTTCTGGACCAGGATTTAAACATAAGGCCTTCTAAATATGCAGTAGTTTTGTCTGCTCCTGTACAATGGTTTGTGGGTCTCTTTCCCATGCGTAAAGCAGCTGGGGCGTGGTGCTACAGTGTCAACCCCTTCTAGCAGCGAGGTTAAGTATGTGTAGAGCTACACCTCTACCGCCCCTCATACCTGCTTGACATGATATGAGACAGCCTTACATTCAAGAAATGCACTGCCTGGTGCAGAAAATTAATTACACTGGTGCTGTTGGAGCAATGGCAGTTCTCCGTATCTGCTCAAACTGGTTCTGTTGATAGGCCTCCAATTCATCCAGAAGCTGTTGGTTACGGCGCTGCAGATGTCGCAAATCCTCTGCTAACCTCTCCTTTTCTCCCGCAAGATTCTCGCGTGCTTCTCGCTCTGCGTTGAAATCAGACTGGTAAACTTCAACCTAGAGAGAGAGAATAAAAACCTGCACTGCAGTGTTTTCTAATGAACCATAAGCATGCTTTGTATTAGACTATTCAGAACACTAACACATTATACAAGTGTTTTTCAAAACTTTACAGTGGCCTTTATACATCCACTGGCTTGACAGTGCATTTTATTTTAACTTTTGGGGTATTCTTTAAGAGCTTTCCTTTTCAGAAATTTCACTGAAATGCATAATAAATGGCAGATATGACCACCCCACTAAACTCTCTTTTAATAAACTTAGTACACATAACAACAGTTGAAAGGGGCGTTAAAATTACAGCATGATCCCAATTAAAGGTTTACTGGTTCAAGATGCTCCTACATTTAGTTTTTTTTTTGGGGGGGGGGGGGGGTCTCAGCCACAACCCCATATAAATAATATATTGTTTTTCTTGATTTAAGGTTTCTTGACTGTAGGTTTTTCCTGCATGTTAAGATATGAGCATGTAGTCTCCATACCATTTTGCAGACTCAACTTAGGGTTCAGTTTACAACTCTGGAGTTTTGGATGCATAAATAATGCCATTATCAAGTGCAATGTAAGGGAAGCAATGCCTGAATCAACTGATAACTATAGCAGCAGTGAACCACCTATTATCAGTCACAAAGACTACAAAGAAGCTAACAAGATGACTGGAACATAATAATGAACAAAGCTAATTTCAAACCCAGAGATTAACCCTTTAAAGCCTACTGTTTATCAGATGCACCAACAGTTTAACATTCAACAACTGTACCCTCTGCCCACACTGTATTCATGTGTTTTGTATTTATCTGAGAACAAACAGTGACTTGTGCCACTTACAGCATAAAATGATTGGTTTTTATAACCGAGATGAAAAGTGTTTACAGCGCGGTACGGACCAGGTCTTTAAATAAAGAGGTCTGCGCTTTGTCTTTAAAAGGTTAAGTTCTCAGATTCTGTGAATGCAGATGAAACCACTACAACAGCAACCATCACCACAGACAAACTATGTCCATCACTGAAAAGATGGGATGGTGAACAAAGCAGTGGCAGATGAAGAGTCTGATGAGGAACCCCTGGTTCCTACGTTACATGAGGGTCTCAAAGTTCTGAAGTTTTCCAGAGACACTTGTGCTCCTATAAAGCTGATGGTATCAGCTGGAGTAGACTTGAACCTCTGGACAGTGAACTGCTCTTCATTCATCATACAAGATCAATAAAACCTGCATCGCTGCCTGATTACTTTAAAAATAATATTCAAGGTTCACATACATGCAATTCCATCTGTATTTACACTTTACTCCGTAGTGCTTTATTGTTCTAAATAGTCATATTTGTAACAGCTATATGTTATCCTCTTTCCACATCTCCTGACAGAATAGAGTCACAGAACATCTTGTGCACAGAAACCTTGATTTTAGTTCCATTTTGAAGTTTTTCTCCTTTTGTATTGCATAAAATTAGTATAAAAATATAAATATAAAATGGACTGAAGAAACAAATAATTAGGTTCGAGCTTAAGAATATTTTTTAACCACAATAGTAATTTTCTGTTTCATTCTGTCATAACCCAACTTAAGATGTTAATTGATGGAAGGTATTATAATAATAAGCTTGCCCCCCAGACAAAGCTTAAAACAGGGTTCTACTGTAGGTCCATGTGCTTTCACAATGTAGCCTTGCTCTTCATTTACTGCTCAAAAAATTCACTGCCCACAGCTGTGCTACATATTCTTCACAGCACAGAAACGGGTACAAATAATGTGACGGGTCATAAAAATGCATGTTATCTATCTGTCCTGGTGATGGCCACTGCCAGCTACTCCAGAACATCAGATGTATCAAATCACATTCCACAATAACCCAGGAAACAATACTGCAATTAAATTTACACTCAACTTTTGGAGTACCTGTTGTCAGAATAAGGTCAGACTGAGTCCCTTAGTACTATGGACCCAAACAGGACAAATGCACTGGTGCCTGATGATACAGTGGGATGACAGATGGCATGCCAAAACTGTAGTCCTTAGAGAAAAACCTGCTGAATGCTACTCTACCCACCAAAAATCCTGGGACTGAACTTTGGCCTCCAAAAGCTAGAAGATTAACAGCCTCAGCTCTGGCATAGCCTACTTTTAGAATACATCCCCAGTACCATATATGACCAAAATCCATTCAGCATTCAATACATGTCATGAACACACACAAGTCTAAAAAGTAACTCAAGCTGCCAGGTGTGGCACGAATTTAGCACTTTCCATATCAATTATAGGTTATCACAATCATTATACCTGTGCTTTTAGAATGGCAATAGCTTCATTCTCCAGTTCAAGTTTCTTAACACTTTCCATCAGTTGGTTAAGTTCTTTGTTTTTCTGTGCAAGTGCTTCCTCTAAATTGATGATCTGCGCTGTCATACCATCTATCTTCTCAGTGAAGCTACGTGCTTGTACCTCATGGTAGGCATTATTATGACGATCCCTGTTTTTCTGCTCTTCATGGAAGTTCTGTAACTCTTTTACAACTGTCTCATAGGCTGAGTGTAGACTGCTGAACTTCTCCTGGGCCTCCTCTAGGTTCTTCCTATACACAAAAATTTGAAACTCAGCACTCATGTGAGAACAGAAGAAAACACCAATCTGGGAAAAAGAGTCCACAAATACAGACATATGACAAATTACAGGTTTACTAATGGCCAATTTAATGGCATCCATTCTGATGTGTTCAATCATAAAAATATACACTGTTCCATCGAACACAACGCTTTTCTATTTTTTTTATTTTTAACACTATGTATTTCACTCTATGTTGATCAAGACATGTACCATTCAAATAAAATAAATAAAAAGGTGTACAATAAAATCAAAATATATATACATACACAATTTAAAAAACATTCAATCTCTAGCACTAGTCTTCACAAAGATCTAAACTGTGATCCCAAGGTACTACTTGCAGATATGACAACAATACAAAGGAACAATATTACAGCACTACAGAGTACAATTATTATACTACATAAAAACATCAAAGTTCCACTAGTCTGCTCGCACAGAAGATAACACACTACTCCTCTCTGGTAAGGTGTTCCACGTCTGTACATCCTGTAACAGCATGGAACACAAGCATCGGGGTGAGTTACCACTGAACCACGTGGCATGCACAGTTCAAACTGGTTCCACTGTACTAATAAAACATAAGCTCAATTTTCTTCAGACTTCAATGACTAACACACTTTTCCATTTAATTAACAACAGTGCAATATGCTAAGGAAGACAGGTAATGATAACTAAAGCATTACATGGTCCAGATCCATGCACTTAGGAATATTTACAATTTTGTAACAAACCAACGAACGCAAACTCATAAAATGTTTTATCACATACTACTATTCACCAACATGTTTCGTTTACTTCTGCAACCATCACCAGAGTGTCACACAGAAATACAATATATAAGGTAAACAAATTTTTTATAGCTACCGTCAAACACAACAACAGTATATTTAGTTATTAGCTTTATTTATTTTAATGGTTACATGTTTTGGTCTTTTTTGACCATCATCATGCCATCTTACAGAAATGTAAGGTATATGCAATGCAGTTAATGTAGTATGGGATCCCATAATACTTACAAATATATTAAAATATATACACAAGGCGTGTTCAAAAAAAGACCAAACTTTTTAAATAGTGCGCCAACCAGCACAGAGAGCACGCTGCGGCTACTGAGAGCACCTAGCATCAGGTTTCGACAACAAACTGCCATTTGTCCTGTTTTGCTATGAGCATTAGGCATTGAGCTACACCAACTGAACTGAGCACGTGCACAAGCTGTTTGTCGGATTAGTGACAAAGTGACAAGTGATTTGGAAACGACATCCTTACAAAGAGGTTTTAAGTTTGGGAAACAGGAAAAAGTCTGTTGGGGCTAAGTCCGGAGAATAGGGTGGATGGAGTACAACGGATGTCTGATGTTTTGCCAGATAACTGCAGATGAGGATCGACGCGTGAGCTGGGACATTGTCGTGGTGCAACAGCCAAGTCTGGTTTTCCCACAATTCAGGGCTCTTCCTGCGCACAACATTCCTCAAACACGCTAAAACATCCTGGTACAACTGTTTGTTTACCACCTTACCACGTAGTACAAATTCACAATGGACAATGCCTTTCCAATCAAAAAACACAAACACCACCACCTTGATCTTTGAACGGCTCATCTGTGCTTTTTTGGGTCGAGGAGACCCTTTCCCCATCCACTGCGACGGTTGCATCTTGGCCTCTGTAAAATTTTTACCAACTTTGCTGCAAAATTTCACACACACGCGTTGTTCTTCAAGCTCTTTCATTGTCACTTTGTCACTAATCTGATGAACAGCTTGTGCATGTGCTCAGTTCAGCAGATGTAGCTCGACGACTATTGCTCATAGCAAAATGGGACAAATGGCAGTTTGCTGTCAAAACCTGATGCTAGGTGTGCTCAATAGCTGCAGCACACTCTCTCTGCTGGTTGATGCACTATTTAAAAGGTTTGATCTCTTTTTGAACACACCTAGTACATAAGATACTAAAAATTGTGTAACATTAAGTAGTTTTGTCTGCGTAGAAATTTATATTGGTAATAAATCTTCATTGGTCTGAATGGAAATTAAAATACATTGTATTATACATTTACAAGCTTTTGAGTTTTCCTGTTACAACAAAAGAAATAGAAGTGATAAACATGGGACAAGGAAACGAAGACCAATTAAGATTTATTACCAATATAAATTTCTACGCAGCCAAAACTACTCAAGGTTATACAATTTTTAATATCGTAAATATATTTTAATATAACTGTAAGTATTATGGGATCCCATACTACATGAACTACACTGATGTACCTTGTGTTTCTGTAAGATGGCCTGTTGATGGTCAGAAAAGACCAAAACATGTAACCATTAAAAAAAGCTAATAACTAAATATACTATTGTTGTGTTTGACAGCAACTATAAGCAATTTGTTTACCTTGTAAATTATTAAACACAATGGGATGTCGTCTATAAAAAAATACAATATACAAATGCACAAAATGTTTAACTGAAACCACCCGATAATCCATTCAATATCCTAAGGGCTCCCCTATGGTCATAAAATGTTAAAATATGCTGTTAAAAACAGACAAAAATGGGTGCGTTTACGTTGCTTCTTAATTGATATACACCCTGTTAGATGAGTAATGATGTGTACCGTAGTCTTAAGTGATCTCCGCTATGGTACAAATAGTTACTCATCTAACAGGGTGTATATCAACTATAAACAGATAAGAAGCAACATAAATACACCCAATTTTATGTTTTCAATGACAACATAATTTTATCTGTTTTTAATGACAACAATTTGGCATTGTATGACCACAGAAGAGTGCTTAAGATATTAACTGTAACAATGGGTGGTTTAACCCTCTATAGGGCCGTGTGACTTTAAGGTCACGTCCAATTGTAATTTTTTTTCTGGCATGCTTTTGACTTTGTTCCTTCAGAAACCAAAGTTGAAAGAGAGCTACAACCTTCT
>Ga0268261_10000926_pt1 | contig 19546 bp, 18 predicted proteins | sample TergutNc150P1_FD_190353 | JGI IMG/M metagenome (GOLD analysis project Ga0268261, IMG submission 190353) | Nasutitermes corniger P1 segment gut microbial community from laboratory colony in Florida, USA - Nc150 P1 (SPAdes) (version 2) | ecosystem: Host-associated > Arthropoda: Insects >...
CAGTTAATCCAAGTCGGTCGGTGATTGGTTGACTACAGCGCTGACCCTTGTTGACTGCACTCCTCCCATCTGGTGTGAAAACTGCGAAGTGACAACTTACTCGAGTCAAAAGATGTCGCTCAAAGCCACCAAGTTTCCCCCCCGGCCGACCCACTTGCCGTGGCGTGCTCCTACCATTGCACTTATTTGCTAAGTGTCATTCCAAGTTATGTTTAGCTATCACGTGACAGAACTGCTGTTCTGCTTCTGTGTGCTAAAATTTATCTAAGTAATGTGTTATAGTTTATGTATGTAGGGCATATCATACAGTCAACATACTGCATCTCTGTTCCAAAGACAAACTTGTTATGCCATTTAGTGAAATAATGGCAGTTTATTCTGAGAAGCATACAAAAGGTATAAACACATTTTGTGTGCAACATGCGAGTCTCTAATGTTCAATCTGGTCATACACACTTAACACTGGGCTGTAAGAACTTAACACTTTGTACGGGTAATAAATAAATTAAGCACACAACAGTCATCAGTTGTGCGCTTTAGCAACAGAACAACAAAGGAATGTATCATCATCATCATCATGTTATCACAAGTTAGACCTTAATAGACCTGTTTTGGCCTTTTCTAATAGTGTCTTTAGAGTTCTTCCAAGTAGTCTTCATTTGATCTATAATTCAGCCTATTTTTCAGCATTCTGATTTTGTTCATTCTTGTTACATATTGTAGCCAGTTTGATTTGAATCTTCTTAGCTTCTTGTAAACTGGTTGAACTTTCAACTCTTCTAAAAGTTCATTTCTTTTGTGGTTAAAAAGTGTGTATCCTATTGTTCTTCTGAAAAACATCATTTCTGTTGATGTCAGTTGTACTTTATTCATTTGTCTGAGGTAAAAATTTCCCTTCCATATATAAGAATGGGTACAGCCAGTGCAATATGTACTTATTTTTCAAGATTTCAGAACCAAAGTTGGTATAAAAGTGTTGTTTAAAATTCCCAGTATTTGAGAAAATTTTGAGAGTATTTGTTGAAATATTTTTCATTTTCGTAGGACATTTCACAACTGAAATATATAAAATTCTTCGCATATTCATTCATTTTATTTAATGTTCCATAGATCCACAAAAACATTTCAAGTTTAGGATATAGAACATGTCCAGAGTATACCATAGGATACATATCCACAATGATCTTACACCATGCTGGGTCTTGTCCTAAAAATACCATCATCTCATAATTTTCTGGTAATATTTTCATTACAAAATCCTTTGCGATATTTTACAATTTAAATACTCCTCTCTATAAATTATCCTCCATATCAGCTATTATGACATAATCCTCTGCAAAACAAAGTGTTTATTCTTGTAGTGATTCTTAATGTAATGCCTTAATTGTAGATCTGGTTCCATTTCACTATCATTTCATTCATGTAAATGTTGAATGATGTAGATAAAAGAGGGCAGCCTTGTCTAACTCTACGATTGTTGGTTCTTCTGATAATTTATTGTTTACATTTACTTTTGTTTCCAGCATGAAATTCTATTACAATTTTTAATAATAAATAGGAAATATTTTTCCTTTGTAATATTTAAAATAATTTGTCTTTATTGTCAAAGGCTTTTACACAATCAAGACACATTAAACAAGTTTCTAAATTATATCTTCCTTTTTCTGTGAGTACTTTCATGTTAAACAATGCATCGATGCAACATCTGCCTTTTCAGAATCCATTCTGGCAAACCAGAAGGAACTGTATTGCTTGTGCTTTCAATTATTCATCAAAAACTTTATTATATTTTATAAAACTCATTAAGTACACTATAATTTTCCAGCTATAATTTTCCACCTTCTCTTTACAACCTTTCATGTATATAGGTATGACAATACTGTTTTTCCATTTTTCTGGTGTTTCACCCATCATATAAATGGTATTAAAAAAAAGCAGTAGTCTCCCATGAAATAACTCTCCTGCATATTTATGTAGTTGAGAATTCAGGTTACCTTTGCCCAGTGATTTTCCATCTCTTGCTGTCTCTAATATTTTCCCATGCCCTTCTTATTTCCATATTGTCATCTTTTAAGTTCTCCAAAGGTGCAAACTGTGATTTTAAGCTGACAGTCTTCCCTAACATTCCCATCTGTTACCTTCTACACATTGAATCGCTCCAAAACAAATTTCGGTGCTGACTGTTTATGTACTCACACTGCCTCCCTACCTTCTGCAACCAACACACAGTGATCAATATTACTAGCAGCACAACTGAAATACTTCACTACCATCTCCTATTTATCAACTTGTGATCAATGTCATTATGTGTCTTCCTATCAGGACAGGTCTAGGTGTGTTTATGACTGTTTTGATGCTGCAGTTTTGTGCTCTTAGCAACCAGACTTTTTGATGTGGCAAAGTTCACTATTCTGACACCATTAGAACTGCTGTTTTCATGTCACCTGTCATTCCTAAATGTTGGTTTTTAAAGATGTTCTATCGCCAGTGTAGCATTAAATTCACCCAACATAATTTTTGTATGGTCCATAGGAAGGTGATCAAATACCTGCTGTAATTCCTCATAAAAACTAGCCTCTTCAGTCTTTCCTTTCATCCTCAGCTGGTGCATACACATTCAAGATATTATATAATAACTGTGGCCTCTCATTACTATACAGTACATCCAATCACTAACAAACTCAACTTACTTAACTGTTGATATGATTCTGTGATGTACAAGAAATCCTGTCCCTAATTGATGATCTTCATTTCCTTTCCATAAACAAGGTACAAATAATCCTCGCTTTGTTCTTTGACTCCCTTTGCCCAATACAACCTCCTGTACTCCCAATAAATCTGATCTGTACATTGCTAATTCCCTGTCTGCTGTCTTAAGTGTCCTTGACCAATTCAGGCTCCTAATATTCCATGTGCCAAAATTCACATACATTTGCCATGGCTTTTGTAGGTCCAAAAAATCTTCTGAGGTATTAGGTTGTCTGTTCTGTTTCTAAACTTGTTACATATTTAGAGTAAGGAATTTCAATCCCATCTCCCAACCCAAAAGCTAGAGTACCACCCTTTGTCAGATATCTACAAATGTTTATTCAATATATTGGCATCTACCCTCTATATCTGGAAGTCCTCTCCTCCATTTGCAACCCAAGGACACTTCATGCCATGGTGACAGGTACCCACATAACATGAACAGATGAATACCAACACAGTAAAATGTTCCGAGTGTGGTCATGTTGCTGTTGTGAAACAATGATGAAACTGAATAACATGCTCACTTTAGGTTATGCATTATTTGTGCTGCACGCTCCCAACAGTGTAGGTACTTATCAAGCAGTAAAGTCAAACAATGCTGTGTCACATCCTGGAAGACCTGAATCCCCAGCAACACCACTGTCAGAGCCTCACAGCTGGTACAGACTCTCTTACATGCAAAACACACAAACTGTGAAATGTGTCTGCAGATTAGTGAGGTGAAGTATGTGGTGTAGTGCAGAACACTTAGACATGGCAGGAAGTGACAGGAGGGCAGACATATTGCATAACACTGGGATTCATAATTTGTACTCTTCACCACATATATCATGATGGGATGTGTGGAAAATGTAGCATTCATGAAAGGCATACAGATATCAGTAGAAAATTCCTGGTGGGGGACCTGAAGAAAAGAGAACACTAGAGAGGGATATATATGTGTGTGTGTGTGTGTGTGTGTGTGTGTATAGGAAGATAATATTAAAATGAATCTTGGACAACTGCGTTGGAAGGTATGGACTGAATTTATCTTATTCACAACAAGGTTTGGCAGTCACCTCTTGTGGTGACAGCAATTACATTCTGACCATTTAAGCGACTATTAGCTTATCAATAATGATTTTGCTACATGTAATTACTTACATGGCTACGGGAATTTAATTACAAAAAAAAGGCACTAATATATTTTCAGCTGTAAGCCACATTGGAAATAAATAAAAAAATTCTAGAGAAGCCAAGAATATGGTGCATCATTGTGAATACTGGAGAATGTGAGAGTTGGAGTTCCTCTTGCTACCATAAAAAAATTTAATTAGCCTATGTCTGTTCATGTATTGCTGATCAATCACATTTACTTTTACAAAAACTTCCAACCTTAGCAAATTCATTCTCCTACAGCTGAGCCCTACTGAACATGTTTAAATCAGGTGTCCAGCTGGTGCATGCATCCACATCCCTTGCTCACTAGACATGATCTCACACACGTAATGCTCAGCAGCTCAGCACAAGTCCTGACCGTCTTGCCACTGTGCTCTTACATCAGCAAAAGCAGTTCAACTGAGGGTGCCCCTCAGCATGACAGCACATGTAATGTCCTGGCAGATGCTGGCTTTCTGTGTCAATATTCCATGCACAGGGAAAGGATAAAAGGGACACTGTATCAAAGTGGTCAAATTAGAGAGGTGGCCCGGTCAATGGAAGGAACCACAAAAGAGGTAGCAAATATATGACAAACCTTTCAGATAATAAATTTAATTAACGTATCTACAATCATTAGTTATGCTGCTGAAGTATGAAGACTGTATTGTTTGATGAAGTATGCTGTCTAGAGACACATAATGCTGTGTTGCACAGTGAAAGTTTACATGAAATACACTGCCTTGTGGTCACATTCTGAAGATGAGGGCAGTTGGTTCCTGTGACATGTCAGTACAGTACTGTGAGGCTACATAATTTAATTTCCCAGAATACAGCATTCTTTATGGTGACTGCACTAAGACCTTCAAATCTCACATATCCTTTGCTCCATGCAATATAGACAGCTGAACATATAGTTTTCTATTTCTTCTTTATACCACAAGACAGTTTAAAGCACATAACTTTGCATGACATCAAGTTTAGTGCATTGTAAAATGCAATGCCATTTAATACGGGCACACGCAAATGTTTTGGAGGAATATCTGCCTCTATCCACAGCGCATCTCACGTTCCTTCTAGCTTAAAGTTCCCAATTCACTATCTCTTTTCAGTCTGTCAGACATAAAATGTATAATCCTTTATAATGTATCTAAATGAATGTAATGAACTTATCAATATGATTATTAACTGTGTACTATAATACAAATTGTACATCCTTACCCAAAGGAAATTTTTACAGTAACATACGAATGTATTAGGAAAACAATCAATGCTCTACCACCTGCACCATGCAGCATATAGTAAGATGAAGAACCAGTATCATATACAGACAGAAGAAGTAGAGGGTCCATATAGCAAATGGATTTCAACAGATTTCCTTGGATTGGTCACAATAATTGTAACTACACTGCTCCACAAGCAGGTCAACAAATCTGGTAAGGCAAGCACCCGTCCTGCATAGCTACAAGAGACATTCCTCAGTACGGTTGTGCCTTGAATTAACAGCGTCAATATTTGTCACCTCCCTTTTGATAACATTGGCAGTATCCTTGCTGTCCAACATTGTCACATGGTTCCCAGTCACAAAATGCACCTCAACTGCCTTCTCACAGCACTGTAACACAGCATGGAAGATGTCAATTTAGGTCATATCATGGTTATTCCACTTTATAATTCCAGAACCTTCTGCTTCTTTCACTCTCATCTGTACTCAACTAACAGAAAATTGGACATTTGTTTAAGCAAGCTGCAGCTGATTACTCAGAAATTAATTGAGAAAAATGCAATTCCAATTCTTCATGGAGACTGGTACATAAATTTCCCCACAAAATTAAAAACATCAATGGGAATTAGACTGACTGGCTTGTATTGAATTGTTCTATTTTTGTGTCATGACGGATGCTTGCTAAAGCACACATATCGTGATAATTGTACATAATGTGTAATGCATTTATATCTATGTTGACTATTCCTATATCTAAATGGGGTTTACCCCAAAAGAACTATGGAATGTAAAATAAAAATAAATAATATTTTTTTTCAGCCAAAACAGTATATCTGAGGGAATCAGGAAAAAATGGATCACTGAGTGAATTGAAAACGGCAGGAAAAATGTGCCTATTTTTAGATAATCAAAGGGAAAAAATGGACCTGCTAGTAGAATATACTGAAATTTACAGAATTGTACATAGAAAAGTAATAAGGGAAGCAAAGACAAAAGAAAATGACAGGTATATTAAAGGCTAGTTATAAAAAAAACAGCAGTGTGGCAAGTAATAAATAAATTTGAAAATCAACAAAATTTGAATAAACTGGGTAACTAATAAAGTAACAAATCTGAAAAAGTTGAGGTATATGACACACATACAAAGGGCACAGTTAAACTTAATGATATGTTGGGAAAGAATATTCTTCAATTCTTAAGGCCTATATTAGAAGATAAAATTGAAAATGTTACATACAATTTAAATGACAACTTTCAGTTGGTATTGATAAAAATACCACGTTTGGTTCTAAGGGAACATATGAAGTTTCTAAAAGAAACCCTAATAGAAAAAAATAATGCTTTATTACAGTGGAGCAATTTTCCTGATAGAATAAAAACTGCATCAGTGACATCTCTGTATGAGAAAGGGGTTAGAAAATATCCATAATTATCTAGCAGTTCTTTTTTAATTTCAGAAAAGTTAATGAATACCAGATTAATTTCTCATATAACAAAAAAAAATATTTTACCGCAATCTCAGGTGATTCCACATGGGGAAAACCAACTGAAACAGCAATTCGTGATTTCCTTGAAAGTAATCAAAAGGCCATAGAAAAAAAGATAAAATATGACTGTGAGTTTCTTCCGATTTATCAAAACCATATGACGCATTTTGCTTCATAAATTACATAATTATAGTACCAGAGGGGTAGCAAATCTCTTGTTTAAATCATATCTATCATACTGAAAACAATGTAATATCTGTCAATAACTACAATCATACGCAACACACCCTACCGCAATGATTTGTTAATTGGCAACTGGTTTAGCCCCCAAATACGGGTCATCAGCAGGCCATTATACAAGAACATGAATGCACACAGAAACTAAATAGCATAAGCTGGAGATCTCCTCCTTTGATTTTAAAAATGTAAGTAAAGTGTACAAGGATAAACTCATTTGCAAAAATGCCTAAGGACATATAAAAAATATTAAATATAAGCTTTTTAAAAATATTAACTAATTGTAAATACATTTTATCAATTAGAAAAGGTACATTTTTTGTATGTCAACTTTGATATTTAAAAAAACATGTATTAAAAACAGAAATACTTCGTGTGGTGCATGCTACTGGTATCTCTTGATGAGTCCTGATGCATTGTTACAGTTATCCAGGCAATGGGAAAATCTGGTGCATGTTTAACTTCCAGTTGTTAACAATTACAAAAAATCCCACTAGCTCACTTAACTTATAAAATACTCAATTACAATGCACAATGCATTTGTTGGGTTTGATGCATGTCTGTGATCTGAAGGAAAACACTTCCAGCATCTTCTTGAAATACAATAAAAACATAATATTAATTGCAAAGATTGAACTAATCCACATGGACACTTACTCTTGGCAAATTATTACTCTTGAGTGATGTGATGCCTATGTGAAATGGTCTGAGTGAAGAGTAATGCAAGTTGTCAGATAAACTAATGTGACCATACATAAGTTATTATGTTCCAGTCAGTCTACAGTATTCTGTCATGGGCCTAAAGCAAAACACCTAAATATTTTATGACATGTGTTCCATGCACAGCAGTCACAGTGCTGTTCCAGCAACCACAGTAGCCACTTCCATGAAAGTAATGTACAATCTACAGTACAACAGCCATAGTAGCAAATATATTAAAGTACTGTGTAAGAACTGCAGTATAACAACCACAGTTGCCATATACGTTAGTATCAATCACATAAACAAATAATGTAGTCTCATCTGTTGAAGAATTGTGCAAGTACCACAATACAACAACCAGAGTAATCACATCTGCTCATGTATTGTACAAGTACTGCAGTACAAACACATTAGCCTCATCTGCTGAAGTATCGTGCAAGTACTATAGTATGAAAACCACAGCAGCAAACATATGCTAAAGTATTGTGCACATACTGCAATACAACAGTCACAGTAGACTCATCCATTCAACAGTGGACATCTAACAATAAAATGGGGAGTACCTTCCTCCTGATAAAGCACACCCACCTTGGAGAGACCATAATCCTTATCTTTGTGAACTGTGCTCCATCAGCCCTCAGCAGAATTGTGTGTGACTTGATACTGTTCTTATACTTCCACTCGTAGAATGAGATGGCCTTAAGACGAGCCATCAGGGAGACACCAAAAGCCTTGTATTGCTCTACACTCTTTCTCAGCAAAGGAGACATATTAACAATGTGATCTAATTTCTGGTCCCAGCTCTTCAGAGGTGTGATCTCCTGAATCAGCTGTGAATTTTACATATTAAGTATTAAATGCTGCTGTATGTGTCTGTATATAATACATGGAAAATTGCATGGCAAATGAAAGCAATAAAATCTATGCTAGTCAGTTGTGTCAATTCAGGGCAAAGGTTCAATACTGCAAGATGTCACTGAAATAGAATGTGTCAAATAAGAGGTCAAGATGTGAGGTTCTCACAGTGGTGTTGGTGAAGATTCAAGTCTTCTGGAAAATTACATAATTTCCATTGGTAAATCGGCACTGACGCCTCAAAGAAGCTTGCTGCTGTCATGTTCAGGGTTCATTCAGTCTAAAAAGAAGCAGAAGCTGGGGGCAGCATGACCCTCAAAATATCAGTAACTGTTTACCAAACAACACAGAATTGTATTAATATTGATCAGCTAGAAGAGGACATCCACAGCCCATGATACATATCCCTTATGGGCTGACTGAGAACCATCTGAGCTATCATGTCATGTTAGTTATAACTTTTTGTTCATAAGAGCAAAAAATTTGATCATCATACTTCTTGAAATTGCTTCCACAGTTTTCAAACCGTGCCAGTTCTTCACTTCTCTAGGATCTGGGCACTTCAGAGGAGTAGTTTAGTTTACTAACAATGTAATCAATTTATGACACCAGCCAAATACAGTGTTAACTGTATATAAATATTACAGCCTTATCTCACTCACATTTCTTTACAAGTGTACCATCTTCATGGAGCACAAAATGTGAGGTTTAAGACCAACTGCCAATGATAAGCTATTATGTACATGGTTATACTGTTTGTAGTAGCTCTGTTGTTGATGTCAATTATGTATAAAACTACAACTTGAACAGGTTTTAAAAACTTGCTGTTAAAATATGATTAAAACATTTCTTACATAGATGATATGATTAATACAAAGTAACATTATTGTTACTGCGGTCGGTACTATATGTTGAGGTCTCTAGTGCATATCTTGCTCTAAAATGGATCACTTCACTATGTGAATAATATGTCCTGTACCACAGCCAGTACAGACCTAATAATTCTGGATAGAGATACACAATAAAGACCTGAACATATAGTGTCACATGACAAGAAGTCCCCACTACCAATAGCACAACAACAACTTTACTCTGCACATATCCAATTTAATTATGTGAGAAATGTTTTAATCATACTGTAACTGTAAGTTTTTAAAATCCTGCACAAGTTGTACCTTTTATACATAAGTGACATTAACAACAGAGCTACTACAGACTGCATAACCTTGTAAATAATAGCTTCTCATTGGTAAATGCTTTTAAACCTGGCATTTTGCACTCCCTGAAGATGGCACACTTGTAGCAAAACATGTCAGAGATACATGTATAATATTTATATGTCTTTAACACTGTGCATTTTGTTGGTGCAATAAATTGAGAACAACGATCTAAAAAAATGCATGAAATGGACAACTTTAAAAACTAGTTTACTAACATCCTCATGACTTTTTGGAAGATCTTGAAATATTCATAAGATTCTTCAAGAATTCTTTATTACTTTGTTGTGTCGCAAAGTGTGGAAATGGGACTGAAACAGCTGAAGACTCTCAAACAAGAGCTCTGTCTGATCAACCCCAGTGTTAATTCTGCCCTTCATATACGTAATATATTGCTTAGAGAGGAAATAAATTTGACTGCAGAGTGGAAGATGGGCATAAATTCAAGATTTTAAGACAAAAGATTCTATATAAATGAAGACAATTAAGAAATAAGGATATGAAGATATTCTCTGCAATCACGTTTTCCTGATTTATGAATCTGAATATTCATGACAAACACAAACAACAAAGAGGGAAAGGAAGAGTTTTGGGGTTTATCAGAATGATGGACAACTAGATTTCAGTTCTTTTCTGCACCTAGCAATTAAAGAACCAACCACATGGGAAGGGTATGCAGTTTCTGACATGAACAATAGTTCTCACCAGCAGGTATTGTATGGCAGCCTCAGATCCACAGTTAACACAGACCAATCAGTAACAGAGGGCTCTGTTGATAAAATTAAGTACTATACACCATCTATCACAAAGTAAGTAACAGATACTATGTACAGCATACCTCAAATATAGAAGCACAATTCTCTGATGAATATTTTCAGAACTGGAATGCACAGTGACGATGACCAGTAAGTGTCGTAAACAAATATACATAAAAATATGCGACAGTTTCAGAATTCTCGACATTTGTAGATGGATTTGTATTTAACAGTGTACTTTTCACATGAAAATTTTAGCTTACAAATGTACTAAAAAACAACATAATGATAACAAGACCAGCTGCAGAATTGGGAATTGAAATGGAAAGAGTTCCATCTGTGAGTGAGTACAACAAATTTTAAATGTTGTATGTTTTCTTCAAGGTAATTCCCCAGCATCTGAATTTTATATGCCGACGTTTCAGAACACTCTGTCTGTTCCATCTTCATAGGCAGGTAGATAAATAATGACTAAATTTGAGAATAGTTGGGGCATACTTATGAGAGAGGGTTTGGCTTGAAAATAGCTTAAGCCAATTAGAAGGAGGGTGACAGGGTAAGGGTGGGTCAGTTTACAAGGCAGGTTGTGAAGGGATAAAGACCCACATGGAGGTCGCGCGCGGGTATGTGAAACAGAATGGCTCATGTCAGAGTGGCCATGGGATGGCAGGTCAAAACTATTGTGTTGTAGAAGGTTGTCTCCTTTCCTTAAGCTTGTGAAGAAGGGGCTTCCAAGATTTGCTTAAGGTCAGGCCATCTTCTCTGTTCATATTGTGTGGGTGCATTTCCAGTTTAATAGCTTCCCTGATGAGCCGATCCATGTATACGGTTTTAGTGGAGGGGAGTTTAGTATCCTGTAGTTTAATTATGTGGTCATGGTTAATGCTGTGTTCCACTACTGCTGATTTGTTGGGTTGTGCCAGTTTTATATGTCTATTGTGCTCTTCGATACAGAGATGGACTGATCGACCTCTTTGTCCAATATAAACCCTACCGCATTCACATGGGATGCTGTATATTCCTGGTGTTCTTAATCCCAGTGCATCTTTAACAGGAGGAAGGTGGCTGAGTATTTTTCTAGGTGGTAGGGTGACACTTTTGATCTTATGTTTGGCCAGCATTCTTCTGAGTCGGCCAAAAGTTGTTTGTGTGTAAGGTATATATGCGGTCGAGGTGGGTTTATCATTCACTTGAACTCCTCAGTCATCACTTTGAAGAAGATGTCCTAGCATTGTTCATACACGTGCTAACATCCACATATTTCTGTTTTGATGGCCATTTCTACAAATAAACACACGGGGTGGCAATGGGCTCACCACTTTCTCCGGTAATTGCGAATTTCTTCATGGAGGATTTTGAGAAGAAAGCAACAAAACAAGCGACACACAAACCTGTATGCTGGTTCAGATATGTAGATGAAACTTTCATCATCTGGCCCCATGGCCAAGAAAAACTGGAAGATTTTCTGATCCACCTCAATGGACTCCACAACAAGATACAGTTTACAATGGAAAAAGAAGAAGAAGACCACCTCCCATTCCTGAACATTGACATCTACAGAAAAACGTACGGCTCCCTAGGGCACAAAGTATACCGAAAATCCACACACACCAACATCTACCTACACCAGAATTCGCACCACCACCCTGCCAACAAACAATCAGTCCTCGCTTCCCATATACACAGAGCCAAAGCCCTCTGTGACCAGGATTCCCTCCCCCAAGAACTAGAATTTCTCACCACCGTCTTCAAGGACAATGGATACAGCCATCAACAGATACGACCAGCCATGAAACCGGTAACACGGACCACCAAGACCGATGATAAACCCACCTCGACTGCATATATACTTTACACACAAACAACTTTTGGCCAACAGAGCAGAATGCTGGCCAAACATAACATCAAAAGTGTCGCCCTACCACCTAGAAAAATAATCAGCCACCTTCCTCCTGTTAAAGATGCCTTGGGATTAAGAACACCGGGAATATACAGCATCCCATGTGAATGCGGCAGGGTTTATATTGGACAAAGCGGTTGATCAGTCCAACTCCATATCAAAGAGCACAATAGACATATAAGACTGGCACAATCCAACAAATCAGCAGTAGTGGAACACAGCATTAACCATGACCACATAATTAAACTACAGTATACTAAACTCCTCTCCACTAAAACCAGATACATGGATCGGCTCATCAGGGAAGCTATTGAACTGGAAATGCACCCACACAATATGAACAGGGAAGATGGCCTGACCTTAAGCAAATCTTGGAAGCCCCTTCTTCACAAGCTTAAGGAAAGGAGACAACCTTCTACAACACAATAGTTTTGACCTGCCGTCCCATGGCCACCCTGACACAAGCCATTCTGTTTCACATACCAGCCCACGACCTCCATGTGGGTCATTACTCCTTCACAACCTGCCTTGTAAACTGACCCACCCCTACCCTGTCACCCTCCTCCTAATTGGCTTAAGCTATTTTCAAGCCAAACCCTCTCTCGTATGTATACCCCAACTATTCTCAAATTTAGTCATTATTTACCTACTTGCCTACGAAGATGGAACAGACAGAGTGTTCCGAAACGTCGGCATATAAAACTCAGATGCCGGGAAATTACCCTGAAGAAAACATACAACATACAGAACACGGCAAAAGTTTGAAATCAAGAAATTTTAAATGGCCCTACACAAAGGCTCAGGGCATTCCAGTATTGATAAAATTTACCATTTCTCTCATGGTATACCTTACTGACAGCTGCTGATGTGCTGCCATGCGGTGCAATAAGAGTGAGCAACGTAGATATAAATCTGGTCTGAAACTCATCCTCCTTGCTTCTCATGATTTCTGTGAGCACTGCCTTTAAGAAGTCTGGGCTACTGTCCACTAAGTACAGTTTCCCCTCCCACCCCTTGGCCTCAAGTTGCAGTGCCAGTTCCAGTGCCAGCAAACCACAAAATGAGTATCCAAGCAGATGAAATGGAGCATGTGGTGCTAGTCGACTGTGTATGTGCTGCAGAACAGACAGGGAAACTGGTTTGATCTGATGATATGAACTGCTGTTCTGACATTACATGTCTTCTGCGTAACATACGCATGACTGGATTATTACAGTGATTATACGAAGGATTAGGTAAAGATGATGCATGGAGTGCTGGGGAAGGCAAGGCACGAATGTAAAATGTTGCTCGAAAACCTTATGGAAAGTGGTCACTTGGGAGAGACAAGGAGGGGTGAAAGAACATCGTGCCAATTTCATCAAAATGTCTATGTTTAGAGTAGGTTAATTACATGTAGACAGAAGAACAAAGTTACAAACAAGGTGAAACTCATATTTGCTTACACACTGAGATGGAATGTACTTACATTATGAGTAATTTTACCCCTGGATATACATATTAACATACACACGTTCATTCAACTCCAACAACCTAAAGAAATGAGGAAATTTTATACATTAGTGAAGATGTTATTTATTTAGGGTGTGATCTGTACCGGCAGGAAAGCCTGTGCCATGTCCTGAATCATCTGACCCAAGTAACTATAGCCCAGCTGCAGGTATACTGTCTGGTAATTCAGGTTTCTGGCCAGAGGTTCCAGGAAGATAGCCATGCCGTCCAACCCAGGCAACATGAACAGGATCGCTCCTGCCTTCAAATCATCCTCTATATCTGTCCCACTTCCAGATGCTGATGGTAGTCGCATAACAGGCTGTGTGAAAGATGCCTCGTTTCCACATACCCAAAGCAGCAACTGCATTGGCCGAAGAGGTATTTCATTATCAACAGACTGATCTACAAACATAACACATTTCAGAAACTCTATTATTCAAATCACAATTCAGTATCATAGATTTTTATAACTTATTCAAACTACGGCAAAGTGCAAGTGCCGTAAAATGACAGGAAAACCTCGCCTCAGAATACACTCTGCATTTTTCATAAACATTCTTTAAGATCTTGTTAACAAAACTGGCATTACCAAAATTTTATTCTAGACAAAAAGTTACTCTTTGAAAGCTCAACATTCTGTGGCCACAAGTTACTTTTCACTTCACAAATCTTTTAACATTTAACTAATATTATATACCAAACTGGGCCATTGTGTGCCAATATAAAATTCACCCACAAACAGGTGAAGATGACACTGTCACTACCATACAAAACTCCAAGAAAACAGCAGTAGAAGGGTCCATCACATGCCCTAACCAAAATCTACCATGGGTTCATTTCCCAGGCATAAAATTTCTGAAGGGCAAAGGCATTCTGTTAGATTAATATACTACCAAGGTTAAGAATGTGGAGAGCTGTACCTCCACTCCCTCATGTCTTCATGATATGACAAGCTAAGCAAAGCAAAATCTATATCTTTATTTTCCAGTATAATCAGTTCTCCATCTTAGAACAAAATTGTGTTTGTACCTTCCAACTGCCATTTGTCGACCTCAGTACACTAGTTCGCTGCTGACAGTTCATTGATTCTCGCAAATGTTAGATTGTGGATCTCCTGTGGTGTAAGATATACTTCAAACTCTCTCTCTAGTGTCTCCTTAATGTCAACAGCTGTCATGGAGACCATCCCCAGTTCTGCCAATGTGGAATTCACGCTAACTGTCTTTAGATCGTGAATACCTGAAAAAATTCTTAGTTCTACAAGATGCTGATTTTTATTAAAAAGTGTGGATGGAGTTTGAAGAGCAGAGTACTGGGAGCAGGGGTTATCAGATGTAAGAGGGAGGACAAATCAACAGGATGATGGTAATTACATGAGGATCATTATATGAACTCTTCTCACAAGAAAAGATCTAATGGAAGGTAGAATAAATGTATCATAGCACATATTTTGGAAAACTTTAAGTACAGCAGACAGCAGATCTATGAGAAACTTTGAGATACCTTCAAAAACAGAATGCACCCCCAACATCTCATCCTGAATTGGAATGAAACATTTTTTGAATATGCAAAATGGACTCATATAGCTCAGAGTAAAGGTCCAGTGGCAGGCCATTACATGATAACAAACTCTAGTTCTGCAAAATGCTTATTGTCTGAGATATGAGGATGTCACAACAATACTGCTTATGATTCAGTTTCATTTGGATGTGACGCGGTGTTTTTGGCAAGATGTTCCCACTTGAACTGCTTTATGTTGAAGATAAAGGTATCACATTCCTTTAAAATGTCTGAAACTACTCATTCAGTGACCATGTCACAACACACATGACTTCAATAACACATCAAATTTCTTGAATGGAGTCGGTGAAAACGTAAAATAACTGTGTGAAGGCATAGGACAAATTTTTGTATAACAATTTTGTGCAGCAAATTTAGTTGCATTACAATTGTGTCATGCAGTGTGCTCACACTGGCTTTCGCGCAAAATCACACCCAACATTTGATTAGTCAGCGACACGAGCTGGGCTGCCGTGACCATTTTATTTGCTTTATAACGTGCTAGTAGCTGACAGTTATACAACAATGAAAAGAATGGCTTGCAACAATTCCAGATGAAAAGCTGCCAACCAATCAAAAGACTGAAGGATAAGAAGAAGAAGTAGCTGCAGGCAAGCTCATAGCTTGGTTTGGTGAATCAGTTCTAAATGAGTTCTGCATCAAGATAGGTGTCTGATGCTGGGTCTGCATGGGGCAGTCCATAGCCAGTTCTGATACATTTCTGCATAGGGCAGTGTACAACAGTTGAGAAGCAGCCTTGCCTCACAACAGACTTGTAACATGCGCTTGATGGTCAGCAGGCGACCGTGCAGTGTTAGTGCATTTATAACCACAGGGGTTATTAGATATTGTCAAGTTATAATTTAACATTTGAAGTGTTAACACTGCAATCAGTGATTCCAAAGAGGCTACATGCTGTGAAGTACATGGTCTGTATGAAATGGACAGGGGAATTGTGAATATTTCTGCAATAGTTTGCATAATATTATAACCAAGGTTCATCATTTAACACAGTTCAAGAATTACTGTATTATAATAATCAAGCACTCAAATTAAAGTGATCAGTGTTATTGTTAGAAATTAGAGTAGATCTTGTTTTTCAAACAGGCATTTATAAAAGTGGCAAGTATGACAAAACCTTTCCATCATCCAGTGTGTCTCCTGTGCCAGAGCAGTCTAAGATAATGTGTGAATAACATGCTTGGAGAGAACACGTGATTATAAAAGCTGGGAATGAATACAGTTTGTGAACTCCCTCATCAAACATTTCTGCACAACCAGGAAGCTGGTACAGACATTACCCTGGGCCCTATCTATGCACAAGAATATCAGAATGTTTAAGAAACTGCCCCTGTTTATATCCTCAAGTAGAAGGAGAGGGTATAACCAGCTACATCCTCTCCTTCTGCCTGGACATGGAATCACACCCACCTTTGATTATGGATAATATTCAACGTCGCAAAAAATTCAGACATGAGCTGCTGGCATATTTTGGACCGTTTGGTTATGTTTGACATACCCATGATATTGGAGACACATGCAGTTAAATTGTCAGCTCCACCACTTCCCACACATTTGTCAGCAACAACCATGCTTGCCACAATCGGGTAGGGCTGCTTCATGAAGCTATCCAGCACTTCAAGACATGAACTGACCTTCTGAAACAGGATGCCTCCTGCAAAAGTCAGATGGTGCCAAAATTAAAATTCAAAACAAGGCCTTGATATTTGCAGTAAATTAAAAATACTGTTCTGAAGAAAAATTTCTGCAAAAATTGGAGAAATATGTTATTAACATTTTATGTTTCCTTCATTATTTCAACCATTCTGATAGAAAAAAAAACTTTTAACACAATACTGGCAGTTTCTTCACAGAAAGGTGTATGCTCAGATTATGTCATGTCAGTTTGTAAAGAAATTTCAAACTTTCACATTCCACGAATCTGTCTGTTGTAGGATACAAAGAAAATAATTTCTGGGTAGGGTTGCTACAACTGAAGGTCCTGGCAGCCTGCATTTCAACGTGACTTAATCATGTTGAAATGCAGTCACATAACCTGGCAGTATGAAGTACTACGTTCTCCCTCTCTCTTTCATTCTACTGCATTTGCTGCAGCACAATTTTGGGACGTGAATCCACTTCCCTATCCTGATTCACATAAAGTGACAAAACACTGTAACTTACAGAATAGTAGATATGGCTGGTTTCAAGAAGAAAGTGAAGGAAGACTGTGTTTTTGTGCCTCTCCAGTTTACATTTGATAGTCACACATAACATGCTAGAACTGAGTATTGTATGATATGTATTTCTCTCAACAAAAGCATACATTTGAAAGTGTATGTGACAGACAAGATGCAGTGTAACACATTCACAAGTGGCTCAAAATTCACCACAGAAAACATGCAGTTCAGCCATTTATCTCGTAGGAGGGGTTCTTTAAATATCACAATGGCCAGTTACTAGCTGTGACACTAACTGCAATAAATTCTTTTTCCTCTGGCAGATCATAATTTTCCAGTCATCATTCTGACTCTGTTCAACACAGTATGAACTGCCATTTTAATACTAAGTTCTCATAGTGATGAAGCTCTCATCTAAGCACAGAAAATCTGCACAACTGACCTATCTGGATGTCGGGCTCTTCCTCTTCCTTCTCTGCCAGCAACCCCATATCCCCCAGAAGACCCCACTGCACAGCTAGACCCGGCAACCCATCTCTGACACGAGCCTCACAGATACCCTCCATGATAAAGTTGCTCATCTCATAGTTGGTTTGTCCTGCATTCCCACGTCCACATGATACACTGGAGAAAACCACAAAATGGCGTAGGTGCGGGCACATCTGGCGAGACAGCACATCCAGGTGATGTGTTGCAAGTGACTTCGGTCCTGCGGAAGTGACAAAGTCTTCCTCAGTTTGGTTCTCCAGAAGTCTCTCCCGCAATACCTGCAAATATTTGAAAGACAATGTTAGCACATCAGCAAATACTCTGTGTATGTGAATCTTTGTATTCTATTCTATACCTTTACTAAACACTGTTACTGCTATACAGTTTTGCAGTTTAATGCTGCACCAAGAACATACATAAAGCTACATGATGATAGACTAGGAGTATTGATGAAGGGCCTCATCACCAACTTACTTCAGCATTGGGTAAGTAGTTCACAATGTTTCAAAGGGTTGTAGGGGCTTCCCAGTCAGGGCCTAGCACTCCATGCAGTTTGGCCTGACTGACCCTGAAGATGAAGGAACTATGATCCTTTGAAACATTGTGAATTACTTGCTGGGTGACACAACACATTCTGGAAGACTTGAATCTTCAGCAACACAGCTCTGAGCATCTCAAATCTCACACAGTTTAGTGTGTGTGGATGGTAGCAGACAAACTACTGTCCAGTGCCACATACAGAAGAACTGACGACTATTTTCAAAGTTTAAAGTACTAGGCTAGACAGTCCACAGTTAAAATAAAAAGAGTGAGGAAAAAAGCCAGGAATATAGGCTGGCCTAGCATGTAAAAAACACACTTGTTGCAGGATCAGGCTAAACACCCATGAATATTCACACAGTATGTGCTGCACATGTTTTGGCTAGTGTGGTGATATATTTATGTACCAATAAATTGTATTACATATTTAATCATCATCATCAAAAGTTAGGATCAGTATATGTAAAAGCCTCATATATGTAACAATATATCATCATCACAAAGGATTTACAATTTTAAAATAAAAAATTCACCTAGTGTTGCAGCAAATCTGAAAAGGTTGTTGTTTATTTCCTTGCTCTGTTCATTTAACACATGGCCAAATTATTAATAATTTGAATGTGTATTTGTTTATAAATATCTCATTTGTTACCTCCATGTTCAAATTAATAAACCTCCACCTCATAACAGTCTATAAGGGTATGACAATCATGTAGTGTTTCTTTACCATAGCATTCAGATCCAGTAAGGTGCACAAACCTAGTACTTACATGATTAACACAACTGTGTGAAATGTTGCACAAAAAATGCAGTGTGGTGACACACACTTGCATCTGCACCCACATGAATGTCAGTAACTTCCACAGTACTCATAATTTTCAATGGATTATGTCACTGTTTCATACTTCAAGCATCAGGGACTTTTACAAACACAAACAAGCACAACACTCACCACAGCCAAGTTGAAAATTGCATCAACTTGCCCCAGCCTGTTGGCGTCTGACAGAAGGTCTGTCA
>Ga0268261_10000927_pt1 | contig 19541 bp, 16 predicted proteins | sample TergutNc150P1_FD_190353 | JGI IMG/M metagenome (GOLD analysis project Ga0268261, IMG submission 190353) | Nasutitermes corniger P1 segment gut microbial community from laboratory colony in Florida, USA - Nc150 P1 (SPAdes) (version 2) | ecosystem: Host-associated > Arthropoda: Insects >...
GGGTTTCGGAACTTGCCGCTCGAATGAATTTAGCAAATATAGTCAGACAGACTCACCTTGAATTAGCAGAAGCGGTGCAAGGTATAGAACCATTCTGTACTATGGTTTCAGTATTATCAGTATGTCAATATTCTTCAGACCAGCACTACGTCGGTAATCGGTGACTACTGATTCCAAAGGTCAAACTGACGTGGATCCAACCAAATGAAAATTTCTTGATGCCTTGCTATCGGGTCATCGCGGTGAGGGTATATATAAGAGAATTTACGTTGATCGCAGCGACTTCCGACATTGCGGCAAGTGTCCTGCTCCAGTTAGCTATGATTTCCTAGTGTGGTGTACATATGAAGCAACTAGGTCATGCTGACACGATAAAACTTGCGGGCAAGACGATTGTGATTTTCTGCATTCTATAATTTCTTAACTGGGCCAAGCGTTGTGAAACAAGTTTTCAAAGTTAATCTAACCAACAGTCCAAAACTGTAATTTTGAACATTACAGAACTAGTAGGCAATTACCTGGAGGTGTTATAGGCTAGGCGATATCTCCCTGCACCTCTGACAAGCAGCATACTGAGAACTAACAGAAGAGAGATACTACGTGTAATATGAAGTCTAAAAAAAATTAGGTGACAGCTTCGAGTGAGTAGTCCACCCGCCAAGAGAGACCGTGGAGAAACAACTGGTACGTTGCGTGTCTGGGACATGGGAAGAAAACACTTCGCAGCGTCGACCAGCGCATAATAGTGGCAGTGTCAAATGAGCAGGCAAATGCCACGGTGACTAACCTCAGCGGCGAGAAAGGGCGATGTGCAAATTAGTGGACTGTACAACGTGTAGACTGTGGCTACGTAACCCAAGGTATATGAAGGCTGTAAAGGGCGTGTACGGAATATGTACAAAGAAATGATGCAATAAATATGAATGTATAAGAAAAGTGTCAGCACGTAATTTTTTCTTTTTGAATATGTTTTATACTCACTCACAAACACTCAATTAATTTATGCAGTAACACTTCTATTATTTACTTAATTATTTGATTATGTGTTTAAAAAGTTATCTTTGCTCCATTGGCAGAGTTAGAAATGCGACTGGCGCAGATATTTCTGTTACTTTTCCGTAATTCTTTTTTCTTTGTTTATCGACATTTTGGTTTAGAGGTTTCGTGTTCGAATGGGACTAAAACTAGGCATGTGAAGTTCGTTGTTACTTGCGGGCCGTAGCGGGTCACGAGATCTGACACTAGACTGCACGATTTGAAACATTTACGGAAAGAAATTGTTGAGCGTATGATGCGTGTGCTGGGGAGGTCTGGACTGAGGGTAGTTTCACTCTCGCCTTGTTTCAGGGGTGGGGTATGGGGAGTGAAAAACTGTTGGAACAGGTGCAGCTCAATTTTAGCTTTCGAAACAAGTTCATAACTCTTCTTCCGTGTGACCATCCAGTAGACCATAACACATTTTCAAAAATATGCGTTTCTAAAAGTCTTACTGGCTACACTGATTATGGTGGTTATGAAAACCAAAATGCGCATTTTTAAATAATAATGAAATCAAAGGTAAAGAAGAGCTTATGTTGCTGCGTGATCAAAATGATGGATGGGCTGTGCCTTACCCCTATTTAATGGTTTATTGTAAGAATATTTGTTTAAGAATATTATTTAAAGAAGCCTACATTGTTTGATAAAAAGTGTTATATGATTTTAGAACACTTTTACTAAAGGATTTCTCATTAAATTAAGTCAAGTTGCTTTCAATTTTCTGTGACCCGAATCATATGTCTTCCGCAACTGCATTATGATAATTCACAATTTTTGAGCCGTGGACCAAAAAGGATATAATGCCTGCTGACGGTGGTGGATGAAAACGGAGGGTAGGGGATTATCCGTCGACGAAAACTGACCTACCAGCGACAATATGGTCATTATCCCTTATATGAGTGTAAGCAGAATCCCTCTTCGCGACATAACCACCATAATCAGTGTAGCCAGTAAGACTTTTAAAACGCACATTTTTAAAAATGTGTTGTCTACTAGAAAGCCACACGAATGAAGAATTATGTAGTTGTTCCAAAGCTGAAATTGAGCTGAACCTGTTCCAACAGTACTTCACTCCCCATACCCCACCCCTCAAACAAGGCGAGAGTGAAACTACCCTCAGTCCAGACCTCCCCAGCACACACATCATACGCTCAACAATACCTTTCCGTAAATGTTTCAAGTCGTGCAGCCCAATGTCAGATCTCGTAACCCGCTACGGCCCGCAAGCAACAACGAGATTCACCATGTCTAGTTTTAGTCCCATTCGAAAACGAAATCTCTAAATTAGAGTGTCGGTAAACAAAGAAAAAAGAATTACGGAAAAATAACATAAATATTTGCGTCACTCGCATTTCTAACCCTGCCAATGGAGCAAAGACAACTTTTTAAACGCATAATTAAATAATTAATAAAATAATAGAAGTGTTACTGCATAACTTAATTGAGTGTTTGTGAGTGAGTATAAAACATATTCAAGCAGAAAAAATTACATGCTGACACTGGGACGCGGACCAATATAGTTTGTTTTCGAAGAGTATTGCCATCACACGTTAATGCGCTAGGCTACCTCTGGGTTCGACAAACAACCACCCTTTCGCAACATCCAACTGTGTAAGAAGAGCTAGCAAGCAACACGCCTCGGAAAATTAATTACTTTTAATTCATGTTTTAACCTTAAATTAAGCGAATGCATTGGTGTCTTTGGTTAATATATACGCGGCGTGATTGTTTGTAATGAATGGAAGAGAGAGAAATTCCACTAATGCACAAATATGGGGAAAATAAAACGACTCGAATTTTGATGGCAACTGTACGTCACGTCATTGCCTGATCGGGACGTAAGAAATATCAGGCCGCTTGATTTTTGTTGAAAAGAGTGCACGAATCATATTATATTTTTTTGACATGATCTGTAAAGGAGGAAACAGGGCAAAACAAGGAAATCTATTTACACTTGTAGCACAAAACAAAATAGAGAATAAATTAGTCTCAATTGCTATGAATAATTAAATTTGTCAGTGAAAGTGTAAGCTATAGCCACGTGGCATATAAGTTTTTTTTTAGACTTTTTTCTCGTGTTAAAATATCCCATGCCATTTTCCACCGCTCTGAACACATCATCTACGGCCTTTTCATGTTACTGTCATGAGACCATTAAGGCAAATTTCGGTGTTGCAGAAAATGACTGGATGATGGCCAATCCAGTAAAAACAAAAATACCCATATTCTTGATGTCACAAGTTTAATTGCCTCTGCAAATCCGGTTTAATGTATCATGAAGAATATTTTGTTTGGGCTTGAAGATTCAGATATTTGGCAGTTTCCAAGAATGCTTTTTTATTGGTGCAGATTTGAAAGAGATATCTGTTTTATGAGATGGGATTAATGAACCCCCGTTCTAACAGCACGGTCAGTGGGCTTGACAACATTATCAATAGCACAAGTAGGCAGATCTTTGGAAAGGAAAGTGACTGAAGACGAGGCTCTTTCGTATTCAACGGCTGCACCCAGATTAAGCAGCAGTTGTGGACGGCTGAAGGGAAAATTAAGAATTCTCACTCTGTCACCTGAGAAGGAACGCTATCAGGATCTTGCTGCCAAGAGAAGATCAAGTGGGACTCCAAATCCCAAACCTAGTTAGAAAGTCAAAACGTGAGTTACAACACTGCATGCAGAGTCTCCGACATGACTGATTCAGATCGTACCACCCACCAAACTGACGAATTTACATAGGAAAATGACTGCAAAGATAATGTGGCCTGCATTACTCAGTCACTTGAACCAAACGATTTTGTACTGCTAAAAGTAACAACAATAAAAATAGTGAAATATTTTGTTGGGCGGATCCAAGAATTGGAGCCTCATGGTTATAACAACAGATTTCTGAATAAGCGACCCACATGTTGGATATTTTGTCTCCAAGAGATGAAGACACTGCAGTAATAGATCCCACTCACATTTTTCTGAAATTACCACATTCAGTGGTTTTAGGAAACAATTGTAGAATAACGATACCAGAGGGTGCATATATACAATTACGACGTAGACCTACTGAAGATGAGCAGAGTAATGCTCGAAACATGTAGAGGATTTTAATAAATGTATTATATGTAAATAAACAAGAATTTTGTGCATCAAGTTGGAGATAAGAAAGTTATACTATGATGCACGGTTAAACAATCATCAAGAATTGTAGAATAGTCACTATGATTTTTTTTGGCATGAACTCTTCAGGGTATAATAATAACTGAAGCTGATGTCTCTGTAGTTGAATGTAAACGTTTCTGCAGTTTGAAGTGAACAGTACATTATACTGTCATAACTTGACATACACTTGTCAAATACATATTTCCTCTCAATAGCATGATTCTTCATGAACTATTAACAATAAAATCTACTAGTACATTTTATTGTTAAAAGTTGACTTTCTGGTGAAAATTTTGGATGTTCAAAGCTGCTCCTTTTGTTCAAATTTGCCTACTGTGTGGGGTGATTTTCAACAAAAAACAGAGGCAATTAAAAGGGGTTTCTTTTTAACATAAGCAGGCGTGGGTAGTTCTCATATTGCTTAACAATAATAGTAACTACAATAGTGTATGTCATTTTTTGTTGCTTTCATCTTTCTCTTGTAGTTTATTTAAAAAGTAACGATTTTAAAAAATTTCAAACGTGCCCCTTCTCCCTGCACTTGTATTCCCCTATATACATATCACATCCTCAAAACCTACCTCAATCTCACCACTGCCAAGAGTTAAATTTATTCGACAAAACAAGGTTCCTTTAGTTATGTGTTGTACATCTTAAAACCAGCCGTCTTTTTTCAGATATGCATTTTATATTATTTTTATATTTTATATTTTACTTGTACAGTTGGTATAAATGCTTGTAACAATATTGAGGTCTGAACCTTGAGAGAATATCGATTTCAGCTGTAAAATCTTTTCTTTTTACCTTTTAATGAATATTGATAATTGTTCCTTGAAAACTGAAACTTAAGTCTGTAAGTTGTGTTCGGTGGAGGTAGGAGTTTCTTTTATTGATATGTTCTTGTCAGAAAAAAATACTGGCATAAAGATAATATAAATTTCAAGTCCGAAAAATGTAACTTATATAGAATATAAATTTCGGCTCTTATAATGGAGCGTGGAGTTTGGCATTCAATGGTAGCGACTGTCAGTTATTATTGCATGACCGGTCCCAGACGTAAGAGTTCGGAAATCCCTCCTGCCTAGCATTTGACACAATAAGCAACTACATTGAAACCTACTGTTCTGTTGCGTGGAGTTCTCACTTGAGCTCCACGAAATACCTTAGTCTGGTTTCGTCTCACTCTAATGGCTACAGAACTGTCTTCTTCAAACGTATAAGGCCATTCTCGCTTGTCTGCAATAGCTTTCCATTGACGCAGCATTGTATCCAGCCAACACACATTTTTTACCCCAGGTTCGACTGGTTATTGCTTAAGTCCTGATCTGATGTTGGACAGTTACTGCTGGTCCACCTAACGTCTGAAGTTGGACATTTACTGCTGGTCCACCTAACCTCTGATGTTGGACATTTACTGCTGGTCTACCTAACGTCTGATTCTGGACAGTTACTGTTGGTCCAGCTAACGTCTGATATTGGACAGTTACTGCCGGTCCACCTAACGTCTGATGTTGGACAGTTACTGCTGGTGCACCCTAACGTCTGATGTTGGACAGTTACCGCTGGTCCATCTAACGTCTGATGTTGGACACTTACTGCTGGTCCACCTAACGTCTGATGTTGGACAGTTACTGCTGGTCCACCCTAACGTCTGATGTTGGACAGTTACCGCTGGTCCATCTAACGTCTGATGTTGGACACTTACTGCTGGTCCACCTAACGTCTGATATTGGACAGTTACTGCTGGTCCACCTTACGTTTGATGTTGGACAGTTACTGCTGGTCCACCTAACGCCTGATGTTGAACAGTTACTGCTGGTACACCCTAAAGTCTGATGTTGGACATTTACTGCTGGTCCACCCTAACGTTTGATGTTGGACAGTTACTGCTGGTCCACCTAACGTCTGATGTTGGACAGTTACTGCTGGTCCACCCTAACGTCTGATGTTGGACAGTTACTGCTGATCCACCTAACGTCTGATGTTGGGCAGTTACTGCTGGTCCACCTAACGTCTGATGTTGGACAGTTACTAGTGGTCCACCTAACGTCTGATGTTGGACAGTTACTGCTGGTACACCCTAACGTCTGATGTTGGACAATTACTACTGGTCCACCTAACGTCTGATGTTGGACATTTATTACTGCTCCACCTAACGTCTGATGTTGGACAGTTACTGCTGGTCCACCTAACGTCTGATGTTGGACAATTACTGCTGGTACACCCTAACGTCTGATGTTGGACAGTTACCGCTGGTCCATCTAACGTCTGATATTGGACACTTACTGCTGGTCCACCTAAAGTCTGATGTTGGGCAGTTACTGCTGGTCCACCTTACGTTTGATGTTGGACAGTTACTGCTGGTCCACCTAACGTCTGATGTTGGACAGTTACTGCTGGTCCACCCTAACTTCTGATGTTGGACATTTACTGCTGGTCCACCTAACGTCATGAAAACTTAATGAAATTTTAAAAGTGACAAGACAGAGGTTTTTGACATCACATACTTATTTACTGAATGGAGCACAGTCCTTCTTGAGAAGCTCTCTGGTTTTCAGCTAGTCAAGAATCTCCCCGCATTTTATGAAACCCAAACGTTCATCACCGCATTCACAAGTGCCCGCCACTTGTCCTTATCCTTAGCTCAGACATCACATTGCAAACATTTATCAATCTGTCGTGTAACAGAAATACAATGAACATAAGAAGGATATCGGCGAAAGCTTTTTTTTTTACTATTATAGAACGAGTGTTTGACATTCCATATGCTAAAAGTATAGTATTAATTTTAATATACTAATATTATTAATCTTAATACATTTGTTAACTGCCATTGGGTTGACACCCGGTGGCAGTACTACAGTACACATTCACACCCAAACAGTACACAGAACAATACAATGAAACACAATACCTGGAACGGAAAATACATAGCAATAAGAATACATAAACATAACAATAAGAATGCATAATATACAAAATTAAATAGGTGCATACAAAACATACAACCATATATACATTGATACAAAATAGAACCAAAAGCATATGAAAGAAGCAGTAAAACTTCATTTCGTCTGTTTGTCTTCTAATAATGATAGACACCCTGTTCCTGAGACCTTAACTCCACTTCGCTACACTTGTCGACATTTCACTTCTTCCCATTTAAACTCTACCCATCTATACTTCACTACCCTCTCATTTGGCTTAACCCCATTTAAATTTCCTACCGCTCCATATCACCTCACATCACTACACTTCACCTCACTTCATTTCACTGCACTTGTAGACGATTTTCGTCACACTTATATACCTTTCGATTCACCCCGCTTGTAACTGCTCTCCTAAATCTCTTTCTAAACACTTTAGGTTTACAAGTAAAAGTCTCTAACACGTCTGCAGGTAGTTGATTCCAGTTTTTAATGGTCCTATTTACAAAGAAATACTTCCCGATATCCATTCTCTGCTTCCTGTCCCTAGTTTTCGAACATGAACAACCCTGCTCAGATAGTAAGTCCTTCGCAACCTGTCCCGTATAGCTTTCCAGGCCTGTTTCCCAGAATACGCTTTAAAAAGTGCGCTTAATTGTGCTATCTTCCTACACTGAGCCAAGGTTTCCAATTCAGAATTCTACATATGATTAGTAAATTGAGCAACTTTCTTCTGTACTCGGTCTGACGCATTTATCTGTCTTTATCTACATGTATCCCAATATGCAGACCCATATTCAAGAATAGGACGTACCAATGACGTGTAGGCTAAACTTTTTGTATTCCTGTTTCCTTTTTTGGGGACACGCATTAAAAAGGGAAGTATTTCTCAACTCCCATATACTTGTAATGACAAATTAGCATTCCGAGCTATTAGGCTATAGGGAGTGCCTTCTCGCTAGTCAAACCCCGTAGGAATCAGTTAGAATGTAAAGCCTTGAATTCAACCTTATTTTTAGTTTGTGTATATTTCTTATTCTGTGGCGCAACAAAACTTCTTGGGCCTAAGCCGCCTTATTGTTGAGGTTTTTGTATCACGTACACACACACACACACACACACACACACACTCGGTAGGACTCCCCTAAAGTAGTGATCAGTTCTTCGCAGAATTCGACACCTACGCAACACACAGGAAATACAGGTGCCGACATTCATGCCCTCAGTGAGATTCAAAGCCGCGATCCTGGCAATGAAGCGGCTTCAGACCTACACCCTAGACCGCACGGCCACTGGGATCGTATTTTGTGTATATAGTGCGTAGTGCAAAGAGCGTTAAGGGGAAGCACCTATCGCCTTAATGAGACAAGGCATATGCCATATCTGATGTCTGCAACAACATACAACATATGTACAATCGTACAATCCCCCGGCTCAAAAACCACTTGAAAAGGCGCCATTTTGGTACTTTGGATAATATCCAGAAGAGCGTAACCGACGAGCTGAAAGGTATTCCAGCAGAAGTCTTCCAGCACTGCTACGAACAATGGAGACAACACCTCCGTTGCTGTGTAGCTGCCCAAGGGAACAATTTTGAAGGGGATAACCTTGATTTGTAAAAAGAATAAAATTCATGGTTAAAAGAAAATCACTCTCATTACTTTTCTGCCACACCGTGTATATTCTCCGGTAGCCTCTAGAGGAAGAGGAAATTCTGTGTTTCGCATCGCCGTAATTTACGCTTAATAGTCTAACATTTTTAGCAGAACGCTTTCTTATACCAACAGTTTTCAGGGAAGCAGCAAAGACTTTAGACTACTGAGAGGTCAAGTATCGGTGACAAACTAGAAGGTCCCTAAGCATTAATCGTAAGTTACAAAAATTTGCCATTGTTATGTGAAACACCATGAAGGCGCGACACAAAAATTCCTCATGCTAATGCATTAAAATGCAACACCAGCTGCTTAACGGAGTCCCATCAACCTTCGTGCTCTAGGAATGCAGAACTTCATCATCCTGACCCGTGCACACTTACTGTGGCAATTGAAACTGTTTCTGCGTTACCGATTCTTACAGGACAGCAGCGACGATCAGGATACCTTGTCCAAACTTTCTAAACATAAAAACACAGAAGGAAATTTAAGATACCAGGAACATAAAGAAGAATGAAAATGAAGAAAAACTGTTTCTTTTCTCACTTAAACTCGGAAAAAAATACAGGATTGCAAAAGGAAGTTGAAATGTCACTCAAATATTACTTCACGAGGAAAGAACAGCGAAAAAGGGAGCAAAATTTAATCTTTGGCAATGAAAATACTGGCCTAAAAATAACGGATGAAAATGATTTGCTTGTGAAGAATTTGGAAAGTCAGGAGAATTGTGATACAAATGTATGTGTTGTAGAATTTGGGGTGCATATTACATATAGGTTTGACATTTGTTTAGAATGCCATGGCTTGCAAAAATTTTTTTTGCATCAATAAAGTCACAAAATTAAATTGCTGTATTACGGAAACATAATTTTTTATGTAATCCAATTATTTATAGGCACTTTAATATCTGTATGCACAAGAGAGGCAATGGAATTATAAAACTGTATTCTTCATGTAATATTTTACTGCAGTTGCGAAGTTCTGTGATTATTCTTGGTGGCACTCCTCTAAACAGTATTATTGTTTACAGCCAGGTGATACTTCAAGAATACTTGTCTTGTACTGTCTGTTTAAATATACGTCATTTTAGCGAAAGCAAAGAAATAAAAATCTCACAGCTGAAGTTGAACCTTGTATTTGATAATTATCGTATATTATTTTTTATGCTTTGTATACTATGAAATTTGTTTCTAATATTACAGAACTTGACACCGGTCTGTGTCGTCATGTGATCTAGTATGTTATTATGTTGTAACCTGAACTGTCCGTGGGTCGGGTAGCGTAGTCGGTATAGCGACTGGCTACGGGCTGGACGGTCTGGAAATCGCATCCTAGTGGGGGCGAAATTTTCCGTACCTGTCCAGAACGGCCCTGGGCCCCACCCAGCCTACTGTACAATGGGTTCCGGGTCTTTCCCGGGGGTAAAGAGCGGCCGAGGCGTGACGCTGACCCCTCACCCCTTCAAGTGCTGTGGTCATGAAAGAGTAGATCTATACCTCTACTCCCCCTATGGGCCGTACGGCCTGTACAGAGCCTCAGTGCCTGTACAAGGGTGAACTTTACCTTTACCCGTATTACCTGCACGGATGGGGAATACCAGTCACAGGAGAACTTTTCTTCTTAAATCCAGCACACGTTACTTAATTTTCAGTGCTAACTGAAGCAAGTTACATGTAATGCATATTGACATGTCTGTGTTTTTTTTTAATTTTAATATAAGACTTCGTTTCAATACCGAATTCTCTTCAGTGAAGGCCATTCACCAATTCTTCCCTTCAAATTAACAACCTACCACTTAATTTCGAGGTGAGACATTCCGGTTATGTGTTACAAATATCATAAAAATGAAGCGGAATCGCAGTCTGCACACAACTAATGGTGGAGTCAACGTATGTAACTACATGTTTCGGCCTGCATTTGTGGCCATCGTCAGGTTACAATGTAGTAGCGTTAAGAGTTTAAGCATATTGTATAAAAACTCTTAACGTTACTACATTATAACCTGACGATGGCCACAAATGCAGGCCGAAACATGTAGTTACATAGGTTGACTCCACCATTAGTTGTGTTCAGACTGCGACTCCCCTTCATTTTTATGACCTACCGCTTATTTCCGATGTTGTTCAATCCCGTTCACTGAGGCTGTAAAATCCGGTTCACTTTTGCTCATTGATGTGTCTTTAAAATCTATATTATCCTCCAATCTGTGCCTAGTTCTTATCAAACGACCTCTTTTACTTAAATTTTTGCCACTAAAATTTTCTATGCATTTGTCGTCTCTTCTCTGCTTGGCTACGTGCAGAAAGAAAAGTAATTACAATTTAAAAAAAGCTCTCCTGGACATCATTACAACAATAACAGAAATAATGTATGTACATCCCGGCTACTATTCAGACTGCTCACACTCCAAGAGTGGAGAGCAACCTTTCTCGTAAACCACCACCCTTATCCCTATCCAGACCAACCCGAAGTGACGTAATTCAGTGGGGGCAGAGAATAAAAACAACTAAGGGGAAGAGAAAATATCGATCACGTGATACATATGACGCGCATGTCAGCTTTGTCTCCCTACCCCAGACGGAGCGTCGTGTGACCCCACTAACTGGCGTATAGTGCGTGCCAGTTGCCACGAGAAACGGCGCCGCGACGCTCAACTGAATCGGTGCAGTTTTGTTGACGTTCGTAGTCTGTTGGGACACGTACGGACGCGCGGTCAACCGGCAAACCGGAACAGAGACGAAGGGAGGGGGTAAGTAGTTCACCATACACCTGCAGACTGATGTTTACTGCATCTGCCTTATTGATTGTTGTATGAACTGGCATGTTTGAGCGGCGATGATCATTTACATACCTAACACTGTTAGCTGTAGTGATTTATACGTTCTTGACATATATATATATATATATATATATATATGAACACTTCCATTGTATGTATGTATGTGTGTGTGTGTGTGTGTGTGTGTATATATATATATATATATATATATATATATATATATATATACACATACATACATACATACATACAATGGAAGTGTTCACTCTGAAGCATAAAATTAGTTCAATCATGTATGAAAATTCAGCTCCTACATCACAGAGAACCCAGTATGTGTCTGTTACAAAGGCCGACCTCTTAATGATGTTTGAGGCAACTGGCGCTGTTTAATGTCAGATTCGTAAGAAATAAGTACATAAACTGTGTGCACAGAACGAGATTTTTTTTATGTTAAATTATGTGACTTGTAGTAACCAACTTGTCTGAAAGCCTTAAATATTCTTATGATATTTGCTATTATAACAGATTTTGGTATTATGGGCTACGATGCAATGTAGTTTTGTAGTTGGGTTACCATCTTCCCTAAGTAACCTGCTGGTTTCGCCGCAAGAGTAGAATATACTTCCTTTCACTCGTAAGTAAGGAGAAGATATGGAGGTGGAACCTGTATTTCTTAAAACTGAAATCACTATTTTAATTAGCCACCTTGGTATTGCTTTATTTAAATCGCAATTACAGAATAGAAGGGGAGAGTGTGTCACCGGCGAAGTACTGACATAACACGCCCGTCAGAAATATATGCCTATTAGTATTCTTCAGTGTAGTGGTGAGTTGTTACTTTCCTTAAAAATACACGGTTACTGTAATAAATAAATAAGGCGACGAGTCGAACATATTGTGTAGAACTCATCGGATGTTTTAACAGTAAGTCTTTGTCCTTCCGTTCATGTACAAACACGAATTCAGAATCACATTCCTACCGACGAATTTTCCTGCGATTTGTTAAAAGAGCAGGGGAAAAAGTGTTTGACACTGGATAATTCAACTCAATAAAACATATGGATTGCCTTATTTACCGCTTCATTCTGCATAAAAAATTCACTTTTTGTTCATAAGATATATCCTTATGCCTTCTATGATTGTCCGAATAAACACATTACTTCTCTGGACAGAATTAACTATTCAGTCCTCGTAACGGAGATTCGTTAAGTTTTCTCTGAGGTAGGACCTGAATTTTAAAGCTGAATTTCGGAATTTAGAAGGGCATATCGGAAAGGATCTGCAAAATACGGGAAATTACAGAAAAAATTGGCCGGAAAACCTGAAGGAAGAGAATGAATGGAAGACCCAGCTGTAGATGATTACGTAGTCTTATATTGAAATGGACCTTGAGGAAGTTGGGAGTTGTTTGTGTTGAACAATTTTTTGTGAAGAGATAATAAATTTTCGAGTTCACTGAAATGTTCGAGAACATCGTAGCCACCAACTGCCCCTAGCCATGTGAAATCATAGTTGTTTCCTCCGTGGAGCTAGGAGCCAGCAGGTGTCGCAGTGATCTGAGGAAGTGAACTTCGTTCAGTTGCTGATGTCATAAGGTATTTAATATTTTAAACCACAGTTGTTACCATATGTACCACTTGCTTTCACAGTGTACCATCTGAATTTTCGTAAACATTGTATTTATAGGTTTCACATGATTTTCAGAAAAAGCAGAGATTATTTTCCCAAAAGAGCATTAAATAATTGTTTTTGTTATGGAGATGAAATATTTCTTCTGTGAAGAAGGAATTAAATTTTTAGCCTATGTATTTTTTCCCCCAAAAAGAAAGAGTAGGTCCGGATATCGCAATGCTGTATGCTTTCCGCATTTTAACTTTCGAACTCGTTGACTGATTTTCTAGGCACTTCATACTTAGAGTACGTCGTCGGAGGCACCTCAGAGCCTACATTTATGCAATAAGCAAAATGGCGGATGGGCGATCTCGTAGGGTGGGAGCGATAATAGCGACGCTTATTGTTAGGTTTAGTAACAGGACTTGGAAAGGTATACAGCTTTAATAGGCAAAGTTTACATAAAAATGTGGCAGCCGTGAACATCTGTTTTTTAGTTTTTGGTCTAATAGTGATAACTAAGGAGCCATTGAAGCTAAGCAGGTGAAAGTTGGTACGGAATTACAAACTTAAATGTGCATTGCATATTGCCTATTACTTGTTCGTCAAAGTTACGATATGCCGGCGATGGGAAGAATGGCGAATCCGTAATTGGGCAGTAGCTTCCTTAAAGCAGCAATTATGTTCTTATTGGAATAGTGAAATAGAAATCTATGCAGGGGGAATTTGAGGCTTTAAGTTTTAGGTGAACGCCCAAGTAGAGTATTAATCAGGTTAGTCAGTGCTTAAAAAGGTTAAGACAATCCTTCGCTGATACCATATGGCCGACCATTCTTCCCGCCTATCTAAATCATAAGAGGTACGCGGTTGCGTAGTTGGTTGAGGACTGCGCTACAATCCGGAAGGTCACGGATTCGATTCCATATGATGTCATTGGATTTTTTCATTGACATAAACCTTCCGGCCGCACTATGGCCCTGGGATCGACTCAGCCTATAAAAGAAATGAGTACCAGGAATGTCTCCTGGGGGTAAAGGCGGCCGGTGCTTAGGGCTGACAACCTTACCACCTTCATGTGCCGATTGTCTTGAAATCTAGGAGCCTCAAACTCCTGGAACCCTCAGGGCCTGTCCAGGCCTGTAATGGGATTGCTTTACCTTTTTACCTATCTAAATCATAACACTCTCTTCATAAAACGTCACCACACCACATACTGAAATTTATCGCTCTCCGGTGCTTGCTTCCATTTCTCGCACAAGCACGACAGCCACGACAGAGGTGGCGAAAAATTAGTCATTATTCTAAAGCATAAATGAGAACTGACAGATTATACCATTTGGCTATAGAGGTCCTGTGGCGGGCGATATAATTAATTTTAACTCTGTGATGTCGTTGAACTTGCATTTGTACTTGAAATGTCAATGACATCAAGTTCAACTGAACGATCACGTATCGCGTTACGAAAGCTATGATTTTGTTTACATATCTGTCTGGCTGCAGTCATTTGACAAAACAGAAGATTAAAAAATTATCTCAACCCTGAGTCACTTGCATCCACCCCACAATTCTCACCCTGTTGACTTCAGTTTAATACCGTTACGTTTTATCTATACCACGGTGTTGCAAATGGTCTCTTATTTTTAGACCGCCTTGCCAAAATTTGTTTTCCATTTTTTAAAAGGCCTGAAATTAAGGACCAAATGGAATACTCAGAAGTAGAAGGGAGGATAATATTAAAAGGAATCTAAAAATTTAAGATTAGAAGGTGTGGGCCGAGTTCATTTCGCTAAAGATAGGGCTCATTGGCGAGAGTTTATGAAGGTAGTTGAGAATTTTCACGTTCCTTACAGTGCACTATGCAACTATCGACTTTTCAAGAATATCTACGATCCATGGAGTTAACTGAGGAAAATCGAAAATCTCGTCAGTTCGAACCATTTCCTGAAATTTTTTTGCGACCTTCATGGAATTTTTTATGCAGGGGGTGGTGCCGTTTTATCACGACTGAATGTTTTTTTTGTGGTTTCATAGTTGAGAGAGGGGACAGGGTTATTGCTGGTCACAATATTATTTATTTCGTGCTATTTGACACAGCTGTCGCTAACTCAGGTCTCTATCATCGAATGGTAGTATGATTAGTGAATAATTAGGTGGAAAATTTAACAAAGAAGTTGTGGTCTAATTTGAGTTGCTGTCGCAGAATTCATCTGGATGACTAAGGAAACTCATGTGAATTCTCCAGTTAGAATAACTGGTGTTTGAGTCTTTATTTAACATGGGACCTACCGATTGTCCCAGACAGCAACACACATGATCTCGACTCTCGATATTGCAGCAATTTTCTGTCTATTCACCCTACTGTTTTAAAGCGTGCATGATAAGACAAACACGTTACTGTCCCACTCGGCTTTCAAGTTTCAATTACTTTTTTTTTTGTGTCGCAACAGCCCAACTCGGGTCCAGGCCGCCGTATTCTTGAGGGTTCTAAATCACACACAACCGGTAGGACTCCTCTACACGAGGGAACAACTCTTCGCAGATTTCAGTTTTCAACCACGCAGTAATTAGAATACATTTTCAGTGGCACATTTCTTTATCTATAGTGGAAATAATAGACTGTAATTACTCTTTAAAGCAAATTAACTAAGCGGCGCCACACATAAGAATGGGTGAGTGACACTGTTCGCATTATTAACCTCTGCATTAGATGAAGGTTATTGGTCACCTTCACGATCCTACCGCTTTGTGCCCGGGGAAAAAAGTCTGGACACCAGAGACTGCAGAGTCGGGTCGTGGCTGAGGACAGGGTAGAAGATCATCTGCGTGTCCTAAATTACGAATGTACCATTTTTCCGGGCGTCCAGTCCGTACAAACGACCGAACTCTTTCACTCTTCCCTCTCGGTCTATATCGACTCCGAAAGCACCGGACAAGTGACCGAACAGCGAATCACTGCATATGTTTCAAATAGTAACATTCTGGATAGTGACTGAGTTACTGGCTGGACGGCCAAAGGATTAGTGGTGCGATTCCGAATAAGGACAAGCATTTTAAAGCGAGTTTCCAAAATTGCGAAAAGCGACGTCCGCCTGTCCGCGTGCAAAATCTTGGCTCCCTTTCGACGAATTTTTAAGAAATTTGATAATTGAGGATTTTTCGAAAATCTGGCGATAAAATTTATTTTCGTTTACAGTCTGACCAAAATAACGGGTACTCACCCATGTGAATTTATGATAATATCTCGCTGCTTTTTTTTAGAATGAGAAACATTTCAGACAAAAATTGTAAGGAAAGAACTAGATCGTTAACAAAGATCCATGTATTGTCAGGCCGTGCCAATAGACAGAACTACAGAGTCTGTTTACCAAAGCCAATGGTTTCTGAAGAGCTGGTGTGCGGATTCTTCACCCTGTTGTTGCTACTGAATCAGATTTCTTCTACCACGATCTTTTGCCTACTGTCGCTATGGAGTAAGAGTCTGAAACAGTATTTGCCGTAATGTCCCTACTAAATCCGTTTTCGTCTAAGAAAGTCTTTACTCCGCGCATTTTATGGAGTCATTTGTCTACAACAGCCTTCAACAATCTTAAAGGCACCGTCATTCCTACGTCCGACAGCTTTTACCCTATTTTTGCTACTGAGTAATAGACGATATGCAATTTTTACCCTACTCTCCTAATTGAATAAATGTCTGCCTTCGACAAATTTTAACCTACTGCTCGTACTTAATCAGAACCCGTGTTTTCCCTACTGTCGCTACAGAATGGCTGTGTGAACAACGGCATTTGTTGTTGTGACGTATTAGAAGACAAACCCGGCGTAGTTCTTTATAGTAGGTACTAATCTAAATTTTGAGGCAGAATTTACTTCCGAAATATTGATAATCATTCCACCAGAATACACGGCGTCACACTCCCCACAACAACAATTCTCGTAGTCAAAACCTTGAAGACTTGAATTCTCGCCTGACTTATTTTCAAAATACCATGGAAACAAACTTTCTGACATGTGTTAATAAGAACTGTTTGTACGCAAAATCACTTGAATAATATTTCCATGAAACTCGGCAGGCTTCTTCTGAAACATTATGCATAGAATAACTGATGTACTGCAGTATGCGGAATTTCATCCAAACCCACGCAATATTGGTTGGTGTCATTTATCAATATGATGTAAGAATGGTTTTCCTTCAAAAATAGCTCGGTGGCAAGTACGAAGCCAATGAAAGTGAGCTACGGAATAATAAATCGATTACTGCATAATATAATCCCATCGAGCAGTCATGGCACAAAAGTCACTGAGCTGGTAAATAACTTTCCCACATCTTCTGTAGCGTGAATATTTATGAGAATGTTCACAAGAGGTCGCCACTGGATCTCCTTCTGAGCCAGATAACTGCAGATTAGTCTCTTCTGGCGGGTGATGTTTTGCAGTCCAGCAGAAATTTTAAAAATTTTCGGTACAAGCTTCTCACTCTACTTTTAAGGTAGTAGGAACTTAGACAAATTTGTACTAGAATACACGGCGTCGCATTTCATAAGACAGTGATTCTGCTAGGCACCGAGTGAGGATCTGAAATCTGACTTTGACTAACCCACACATACCTGCCACAGCCTACTGCTGTAACATGCGACTTTATATTATATTGACATTTGCACCTGCCTCTCACTACTAGCTTCTTATTGTTATGATTCTTTGTTAAATTTCTATTTAATACCATTTTGGCGTGATATACTCTGCGCCCATCTTCTACGTTTTTAATTTTTAAACAAGATACTGTAGTACTCTGTAACAGGAAGACCTTTACGTGAGTGTGGGAGTATTGCAGCCTGCAGACGCTGAAATGGCCTGACTTTTTGACGAAATATGATCCAACTAACGACTTGATATAAAGAATAACTACATGAAGCAAAGAGCTTGAGAAGCTAATAGTAGTTTCCCAGCTAGTAAAGAAATTTCTTGCATTTTATAGAAACCTAAACTGTATTACTGTGTCTACAAAATACAGCCATTCGTCCGTGTCCAGAGCTAGATTAGCCCAGTCCGCGCTTCCCATTTTATTTCTTTAATATCCATTTTAGTATTATTCTTCCTTTATCTATTCCTAGGTCTTCCCAGCTGTCTCTTTCCTTCAGTTTTCCTCGCCCAAACTCTACGAGGGTGCTCTGAAAAGTTCTCGGCCTCACAATAAAAAAACGAATTTATAATTTCAAAATTATTTTTACTTTTCAACATAATCGCCCTTAAGACTAATAATTTATTCCAGCGATGCTCCAACGCCACTATCCCGTCCCTGTAGTGATTCGTCGTAAGATCTGCAAAATGCCCCTCTACAGCTGCAATCGCCTCTTGATTCGAAGAAAAACGTTAACCAGCGAGGAAGAGATTGAGTTTTTGCAAGAGATACGAGTATATGCATTCTCGTCTCCCCATACGTGCTACATGCCCTACATATTTCGCCCTCCTCGATTCATTAACCCTAATAATATTTGGTAGAATAAAAAACAAGACTCTTTTTTACGTCGCTCTACAGACTAACTCGGGCCTAGGCCGCCTCATAGTTGAGGTTTCTAGATGAAATGCAGACACACACGTCGGGTAGGACTCATCTGAAATAGTGTTCAGCTCGTCGCAGAGGATGATTCCCATGGAACAGACAACAAACACAAAAGAAGAACGTCCATGACATCGCGCGGGACTCGTACCCACAACCTACACCTTCTCTAACACAATCAATTTACATTCTTCCCTCATCGTTAGAACAAACTATTACCCTCACCCCTCTAACGAAAGGTAAGCTCTTTACAGGATCTACTGCCTTTTCTCCTACAGTCCATCTGATTTGCCACAATCCTAACACGTTTCCTGCACAACTGACTTAGTTCGTCCGCCAGACTACACGTACCCGTCATTTCAGTGCCTACCTGAACCTAATTTATTCACCCTGAAGACTGATGTATCATTTTCTATTGAAAGTCAATATAAACTTGCGATCCTGCTAGGTACCCCAAGAAGGCTATCATATGTACAAAACCCACCATACAAGCCTGACACCTTACAGGTAACCATATAAAAAGTTAAACTGTCCTGTGACGTATCAAGCAGGTACAGGAGGGAGGCACCAGAAGGAGTAGGTGATCAGCGCCACAACCCGGCCGCATTACCACTGGGAAAGAGACCCGGCTCCCATTAACAGGAGCCTGGGTGGGCGATGGGAAAGATGTACAGGGGCACAGAAAATCTCGACCCCACCGGGATTCGATTCCCGGACCGTGCTGCCCGTAACGAGTTTCTATATCAACTTTATTATTCCGGAAGTAAAGGTTATAGTTTTGCATACTTCGAGGTTTGCTTTCCCATTTAGTGATGGTAAGACTCCCCCCCCCC
>Ga0268261_10000928_pt1 | contig 19529 bp, 20 predicted proteins | sample TergutNc150P1_FD_190353 | JGI IMG/M metagenome (GOLD analysis project Ga0268261, IMG submission 190353) | Nasutitermes corniger P1 segment gut microbial community from laboratory colony in Florida, USA - Nc150 P1 (SPAdes) (version 2) | ecosystem: Host-associated > Arthropoda: Insects >...
GCTAAAAAGGGCATTCCTGTTGTTCCACAGCCCCCATACTCCCCTGATCTGAGTCCGTGCGACTTCTTTTTGTTCCCAAAACTAAAGTTTCACCTTAAAGGACGCCATTTTGGGACGGTGGAAAACAACGAAAAAGCTGTAACCGACCAACTAAAAGCGATTCCGGTTAGCAACTACCAGCGTTGCTACGAAGAGTGGGATCAACGTCTCCGGAGGTGTGTAGCCTCCCAAGGGAACTATTTTGAAGGGGACAAACTCGATTTGTAGTTTAAAAGTAGGTACAGAGTTATATTGAATCAGTCTCATTACTTTATTTACAGACCTCGTACATAATAATGTAATGTTATTTTCTCTTTCTGTCCTCTTTGTTTCCTGCCACCAACACAAGCCTATTACAGAATATATGAATATATTATGATATTTACCCAGAAATTTTTACCAGGACATAGACTAGCTGTGACTTTTAACATTGTGAGTGATTATTGCTGTAGACTGAGCACAGTTTAAATTTCCACTCCTCAGACCCTTTTTAATTATGTGAGTATGCTTAGTCTTCTCATTTTTAATTTTTTAATTTACATCAGAGTCTCAATGTTAATGATTAACTGGGACTAATGATGTCACAAAGATTGAAATCCATGTTTAATGCAGAATGCTTATGGTTCCAAGAACTTAAGAAGTGCCAGTCATGCAAATGCAGTATATCTTGAGTTTATTCATCCCCGCTGTGCTATAGAAAATTTATGTAAGGAGAGGTTGTACAGGCACAGGTGTTGGAGTGGAAGGCTTTGTTAGTCTTTCACAAGTTTTATTTTGACAACATGTTTCGACCTATAGGGTCATCTTCAGGTCATACATTTTTTAGGAAGGCTGTTAGTCTGTAATGTTCTTATGTTGTATACTATTTAGAAATATTGACTAAATTAAGCTAAAAACTCGACGAGATCTCGTGAGGTATATATAGTATTTATAGGTATCCAGCGATTGGCTGCTGGCTATGTTGGAGTATAGAATATAAAATATAATATTATTATTATTATATTTATTATATTTTATACTCCAACATAGCCAGCAGCCAATCGCTGGATACCTATAAATACTATATATACCTCACGAGATCTCGTCGAGTTTTTAGCTTAATTTAGTCAATATTTCTAAATAGTATACAACATAAGAATATTACAGACTAACAGCCTTCCTAAAAAATGTATGACCTGAAGATGACCCTATAGGTCGAAACATGTTGTCAAAATAAAACTTGTGAAAGACTAACAAAGCCTTCCACTCCAACACCTGTGCCTGTACAACCTCTCCTTACATAAATGTAGTATAGCCTCTTGAATCACAAAAGCATGGAAATTTATTTTTAATACAATACAAACACTTTATGAAAGTAGAAAATTTATGCATGAGTGAAGAGCTTATCTTTCCATCAAGCACAAAAACAATCAACCTTGCATAATGAAGATAGAGGATTTTTGTAAGCATGATCTGGACAGTAGCAGAAAGGGGTGGAAGGTGACTGACCACCAATTCAGTGGAACCAGTCAGAAAGGTCAAAGAAATTTTATTAACATTTCCAACTACTGGAAAATAATTTGGAATGTTAAAGGACAATTATTTAGTAGTTACACCCATAAAAAAAAGGAATGTATGGAGGTATTTCTTTCTGACTGCACCATGCATATATTCTACAAACTGAGTTCATTTGTTCTCTGCAGCTACTTCCCTTATGTTGCAAGAAAATATAGTGGTATTATGGCTATGTGTGTGTGTGTGTTTTACTGCTAATACTTGATATCAAGTTGATGGTGTCTAATGAAACTATTGTGGATATGTCACTGAACACTTTTCTCAAATTTCCTTCTGACACAAATTTGGTGATGACATGTAAAGAAGTGACACTAGAACCACTTATTTTGTGTCGTGTACTCACAGATTTTTTGGGGGGTGGGGGAAGATGTGCAACATATGTAAGGTAATTTTTTTTTCATACAAAACAAAATAAGAACATGCAAAGTTTGCATTTACATAGTGGTCATAACTAAGGAACCACAGAAATTAATCCTGATAAAATCTGATAGGCAGATGAACTTAAATATAAACGGGCGACCGTCTGTGTACCACCGGTGGTATGCATATCATCATCTGAAGGAAACTGTTTTTTAATGTATGTATGTATGTATGTATGTATGTATGTATGTATGTATGTCTTTATTCAGTCTATTAAGTTACTAGTCGTGACATTTGACACGTCAAATTACAATAGTCTATATTACTATTATAACTATTGTTTCACATTATATTAACAATAACCATAACACTTTCTATACAATTTTTTGATTAAAAATTGACATTAATATAGAGGTAGTTTAAATACATATCTTATGTTGATAAGTATTCATTCACTGAATAAAATACATTTTGCAGTAAATACTTCTTAACATTGTTTTTGAATCTATGTTTAGTTTCCAGTTTCTTTAGCTATTCTGGCAATTTGTTGAATAGCGTTATACCCATATTTAAACCGTTGATTTTGTTTGGTTTGTTCTACATGTTAAGGGATGTAGATCTGTTTTATGGCGTGTATTATGATCATGCACGTCCGAGTTAAATTCCAGTTTACCCCGGTAATATTTAATCCAGCATATCATTTCAATAATGTTCTTGCTAGCCCCACTATAAATATTGCTCCATGCAAGGAGTTGCTGTTTTTGTTTTCCGGTTGTATGCAAATAATTCAACTATGCGAAACTACCTGAGTGAAAATTTAACGAGTTTAGCTACATACATCTGTATTTAAGTTTCTGTATTTGGGCAAATTTTGTTGCTATGTACATGGCAGTAACTCTGTATGTGGCATTTATACAATACCACTGTTGGAATATAGGCCATGTAGTAGAATTAGGGTATGTTAAGAACACAACAAAGTGCGTCCAAAGTAACACTGAAATTGTTCATTTTCACATGTAAACGGGTCATAATAAAAATGTGATATTTAGATCAAAAACGTTTTCAAATTTGCCTCTTAACTGCAAGCTTCAAACATGATTAACATTTCTTCTATTTGATACTGATAAATGCTTCAGCAAGTGTCTTGTGAGAAGTGATACCCGTAAACTACTGATTATATTTCGATTCGTGTTGTGTAACACAAAATTAACAGAAGACTGGTTTTGCGATAATTTTATTCTTTCGTTTCTCGTAGACACGGATTTCGTTTCACGTAGACACGGATAAGAGCTGATATGGTACATCAATGGTTGCCGGATATGAATTGGAATCGTCTACACTGCTTCCGTTCACGGTGATTGGTGGAAGGGCAGATGTTTTCCTGAACGGTTGGAAGTGAGTGTCGCTCTTGTTTGACATTTCGCTTGGGTATTGAAACCCTTAAATATCCAGTTCAGTAGTTTAATTGTCTTTAGTCTAGATGCATCATTCAGTTATGTTACGTAACGCGAAATTTGCTCTTCGTAATGACGTACAAGATGAGCTAATAACGTAGGCAGACCGCTGTCTAGTTCGGTTTTCCAGGATACCTTCATGCTACGAACTTGATTGATGATGTGGTCTGACAAGGACAAGTACTGAAAGTGAAGTTCTTGGTATAATGTGGCAATAAATCCACACCTTTCTCCAGTGTGTGCTTGGCGTAAGCATGGCTGGCACAAAGAATACCGCTCATGTAGTACAGCTGAAACCTGTGGAAGTACCAAAGTGTATGCAGGATGGGGAGAAGTTCATCAAGTGGGATGAGGTAATGTCCAAATCATTAGAAGGTAAACAGTAGCTAGTTCGTCATACCATTGTAGTGGATATTGTTTTTTTAGGTGAGGCATATGTAGTGTACATATTATTTCTGGAATTTGCCCTTCTCTGGTGAGACTCGAGTCTGTGGCAGCAGCTGTTGAGCAGTGTGATGCCTTTTAATCTGGTGGATATGTACCAAGGTATTACTGAAACCTGCTGTCTTCATTATGAAGGTAGATGATTGATGACAGGGGCAGAGGCAGCAAGTACTTCTGAAATTCTTGTAACTACCTTCTAGTTTGAATGACTTCACATCCTAAAAGACCATTATCTGTGGCCCTGCCCATGATGTCAGGTGTTTGGTTGCAATTACACTGACTGACATTGATTATTTATGCATTATCACCCCCCATCTTGACAGCTTGACAACAAGAGAAGAATCATCTCCCAAATAGTTACATATAACAAATATAAATCATATGATGGGCAGTTGAAAGTATAATATTGAAGTCAGCGATGCAATAAAAATTGATCCTTTTATTTATTAACACAGTAAGTTAAAAAAAAAATATCCATTTCTACATTTGAATATGTACTGCTGTCTTGAAGTTTCATTATACTGTCAGTGGCTGTTGCATGTAAATGTGATTTGGTGTAATTTTTGCAAAATTTGCCCATTCGTCACAGTTCTTTCAGCTCATGGAGACTGAGTATAAGCATGTTTTTTCCTGTAATAAGGAGATTTCTGATTTAGTAAAGATGAGTCAACTGCACTGAAGCAAAGGAATACCATTTGTGACTCTGTATATGTTGAGTTTGTCATTTTCAGAGAGAACTGGTGCTCTTGTCACAGAAACAGGCCAATATACAGAATACAGTTTGAACCTTCCACCACAGTACACTTCAGGGGACATATTCCCCTAACACTTTGTGATTGCATTAGTTTAGGTCTAGTTATGTTAACTTAGGTAGTGATAATAGAACCTAGAGGGACCCGAATTGTTTCCTGCATTTTCACCAAGAAATGTTGTTAACACTGTTGTCAATACAAATTCAAACTGAATAATGTTATTGTATAAAGACTCAGAACAAATATAACTTGATAATTTTCATTCTTACACTGAAAGCAGTGGTTGTTGCCAGATCATAGATGGTATATGTCATACTTACTCTACAGAAATGTTGTTGGCTTGCTGCCTTTAGCATCCATTTTAGTGTTTGTGATACTAAACTAGAGTACCTGATCAAACTTTAAAAATTCATACTTGAATGATTTGTCCCTTTCATGTGTCATAAATTTTTGGGTAATTTGGTTATAATTGTTTTGAAATGACAATTCTGTTGCTTGTTATGCTTTATTTATTTATTTTTTGGTACAGTGAGTTGAATTGCGTTGTTAGAATGTACTTGAGGGCATGATAAATTAATCTTGGAAACATTATGCTCTCCAGTAGAGGTTTCTGATGTGACATGTGGTTAAGATTTAAGAAGGAATGATGGAGTTTTATTATGCAGTGTGTAGTCAGCTTTTGAATTTTAATACTCTCTTCAGTATTATTGGTCATTTGTGATTATAAAAGCAAACTACCTGAAACTAACAGTATAAAAGCCATGAGAAAGAATAATTCAGGAAGCTAAAGTACTGAAGAAGATCTGAGTGGTCAATAACTTGCAATTCAATTATGTGATAGTCAAAATGTTATAGCAGTATACTTCATTTATATATCCAACTGCATGTAGTGTATGCTGATGATAAGGATGTAATTGTGATGAAATGATTTGACCAATACATGAATGAAAGTGTTACAGGATTCAAATGATCAAAAGTAAAATGCAGCGTAGTTGAAGGTAGTGCAGTCCAACCCAGCCCTCATGTGTGATACAGTAGTGTAACAGATTTTGCAAACACGAGGGAAACATGACAGCAGAGCAGAACTTTGATGTTATGTCTAGCAAAGTTATATAATTAAGAATACTCTCTTCCAGAATGTGAGATTTTTTGTTAGGTAGGTATGAAAGTTTTTGAAAATACAGAAGTAATAAAGGTTGACTTAGATAGAAGAGGTTTCACAAAACATGGCCAGCATATGAATGCAAAGGGAGAAGAATTGCTGGCAAAAAAGAATAGTGGCAACCATAAAACATGCATTAAAGGTATGTAAAAAGATACCAGTCAGCATGAACTGCAAAGAAGATCCAAGTAAAGAAAATCAAGGTTTAGGGAAAGCAAAAAATGGAGTTGGAGAAGGAAGAGATCCAATTGAAAACCAGAATGACATTGTGTCAGTGGAAAATAATAATAGTAGAAGGGAGGAGGATGAGACAGCTATGATAGCTTCAAGAAGATGTCAAAAGATACCTGTGACAAGAAGAGATGATTTTTTGTGGACAGCCACCAAAAAAAAAAAAAAAACAGTCAAGATAGAAAAGGAGGGGAAAAAGAAACAAAAACCTATACCTGACATGGTATCAATCCTTCATCATTATGTACAAAGCTTAGTAGAAATAACCAACAAGATGCACCCTTGTAATAGAATTTATTATTCCACCGTTCACTGACAGCTCAACATGTTTCGAGCAGCATACCGCTCATCATCAGGAGCTCTAACTGTATTTGCAGCCTCTGGTTTTCATACGCATGTGGTGACCGGCTGTAGTCAAGTCGGACTTGACTGTGGCCGGTCACCACATGTGTATGTAAACCAGAGGCTGCAAATACAGTTAGAGCTCCTGATGATGAGCGGTATGCCGCTCGAAACATGTTGAGCTGTCAATGAACGGTGGAATAATAAATTCTGTTACAAGGTCGTATCTTGTTGGTTATTTCTACTGAGTCATACTACGATGCATGGATCCATGAATATTAAATTTACAAAGCTTAAATAATAAATTGTTAGAATTAAATGTATTATTGAAATCTAAGTTAGTAGATGTGGATGTTTTATGCCTGTCAGAAAATTGGCTAAGGGAAGAGTGTATAAAATTAATTAGTATTGATAAATTTAAACTAGCTAATAATTTCAGTAGAAGTAAAAGTGATCATGGTGGTTCCAGTATTTGTGTTAAACACCATATACAAACTAAGGAAATAAACTACCTAAAGGGGATTAGTAAGGAAAAAGATTTTGAAATGACTGCAGTGGAGATATTGGATTATAAATTGATTATTATGTTTGAGTATAGATCTCCTGATGGTGATTTCTCCACGTTCTTAAGAAGTTTAAGATCAGTGATTCAAAAAGTGCAAGCAAGAAATAAACGGTTAATTTTATGTGGTGATCATTGTCGTCATAAACATCAAGGATTGGACCCTTTGATCCATTCCATCTCCAGAGTTACAACTGTTCTCGCCAAAGTTTCTTTGGTCTTACAATTGTTTCAATTGTATATGGTGACTGGAACATAAATTTCATGCAAGCCAGTGTAAGACTTCATGACCTACAGGAGTTACATTTGTTACATAATTTTGTTAACACAGTAAGATCCCCAGCTAGAGTTACAAAAGATACAGTCTCATTAATAGATGTTATTATAACAGACAAGGATAGTATTGGTGAATTAGCAACAGTGATGGATTTGGGGTATTCGGATCATAAAGCACAAATACTGCAATTAAATGTGGAAATAATAGTGAGGAAATGTAAGAGAATTAAATGAAGGCAATATTCTGAGAAAAGTATAGAGGAATTTAAATGTTTGTTAAATAAGGAATCGTGGCAAAAATTATTTCAAACTTCAGAAGTAAATTCTGCCCTACAGGTATTTATGGATATTTTGGGTTATTACTTCAATATGGCATTCCCATACAAACTAATAAATCTCAGTAAGACATATAATAGCAAATGGATTACTAAAGGTATAAAAATTTCTAGTAAAAGAATGTGTTTTTTGAATTCAGTAAAGAGGAAATTTAGTCTTTCAAGAGAAGCACAGGCTTATATAAAAAATATCATATCACATAGAAAAAAGTACTGAAGGAAGCCAAAAAAAGATATTGGTAGGTATATCAAAAAGGCAAGAAACAAAACAAAAAAAAAAATGGCAGGTAATAAATAAGCAAGTTGGAAAGTGCTCTTCATCGAATAAAAAAATTGAATTAAAGACAGAAACGGGCATAGTAACAAAGCCACAAAATGTGGAACAGATGTTAAATACATATTTTGTAGAAACAGTGGCAGAAATATTTAAACAAAATAACTACCTTACAAATACTCATATAGCTCAGCCAAAGATAGAGTATTTTCCCAACTCTATATTCGTGTTACCTATTACTGAAAGTGAAGTATAATGTGTTACAAAAAAATTTAAAGCTAAATTTTTAGCAGGATATGATGAAGTACCGGAATATGTAATTAAACAGCGTGAAAAATTTGTAAAAGGACCCTTAGCCCATATTTACAATATTTTAATAAAATTGGGTAGGTTTCCAGAGAAGTTTAAAGTAGCTGGAGTATAAAAACGGAGATATTTATAGTATACAAATTTATAGACCAGTATCAATTTTACCTATTTTTTCGAAAATATTGGAAAAGTTAATGTATAGTAGATTAACAATATTCTTAAATAAACATAACATCATAACAGGGGTTCAAAATGGGTTTAGGGAAGAGAAATCCACCACTACAGCAATTCAGTCATTCACTGAGAAAATACAAGAAGCACTGGATAATGGGTTGCAGGCAGTTGGGATATTTTTTGATTTAACAACGGCATGCGAAGTATTAAACTGTAGGGTACTGCTGAATAAATTGTATCCTTATGGTGTGAGAGGAAATATGAACTCGTGGTTTATATCTTACTTAATAGACTGAAAGCAGTTTATAGAAATAAATCAGAGTGGTCACATGAATTTTAAACAACATAAATAGATTTTTTGCCAAGGACGCTGATTTTCCCATATCTTTGTCATTCTGCCAGTGCTCCATACTAATTCATTCACTCGTTATTGACACTATATAATCTCAACAGTTGACAGCAACAGTAAATAACACACTCTAAAAAATTATATGTTGTCACATCCCAGTGGGCATTGTTCTTCATAATCTCTACCATGAGAATCTCTGAACTCAGAAGTTTAGCACTGACTACCATGAGAATCTCTGAACTCAGAAGTTTAACATTGGCTAGACTAGAAATCACATGTAGACATGAGTAGTTAAATTGTGTTTTTATTACCAGTATATGCCGTCCTCACCGTATCAGTTTCAACCATAAGTTTGTCTCCAAGTTTGTTACGCTATGTTGTCTTTTAATTCCGGTTACTGTGTTTACCAAAAAATACCTGTTTGAGTTTAATTTCTTATGAGTGTGATGTGTGAAGATTATATAGGGTGATTCTTAATTACATACATTGCATATAAGGATTGCATTCTGCACCTGAAATCATCGAAAAATTTCCTCTAAACATACAGTTACAACCACTTTGTTAATAATGTACGGCTCAACTACTGGAGGATGGACTGTGGGCAGTACGACAAGACTGAAGTATGCATGATAGACTTCCTGCTTATTTTACCCATGATCTAAGTAACTAACTGGTGTGTTTGGTCCCATCTATCCATCCAATATTAAATTAGATGGATAGATGGGACCAAACACACCAGTTTTGTGACCCCTACAATCATTCAATTTGTATCCTGCTGTCTTCTATATGTGGAGTCACATGAAGGGCATAGTTTTGTGAAAAGGGGTTAATATGCAGGGAAAGCATTGGGTTTTATTTAAGCAGCTATGACAACAATATGACACATGCCTAGAACTTGTATAACATTGTTGCACCCTATTCCCACTGGCCTTGATTATTGCATGGGACATGGTGGTGGTCTTTGATTTTAGGAAGTCTGATGACAAATTCAGTCTGCAGCTGATAACAGTGTGTAATATATAAAATAAAGCAAGTGTTTAACAGATAAGTATGGTGTTCTGGACATAAATTGCATAGGTTATTTCCTAATAAATCATTCAAACTTTTGTATACTGCTCATTAATTACAGCTGGAGCAACACAAAATCAACAAGAAGGAGATGTAACGGCTGCTTCTATTTGGGCTAGGTTTAGAAGATCAAAGATATTTATTTCCTTATATGCTGAAGATTATGTCATTGAAGTGGATATGGATTGTAGGTTTGGTATAAGGTTATGTGTGCTGTAGAGTGATAGTTTGTCACTACTATGCTGTTTGGTACTGGATGACCTAGAGGAAAAGAGAGGATACTAGAAATTGAAGGAGGTAGCACTGGATCACACTGTATGGAGAACTTGTTTGGAAAGAGGCTATGGACTTGTCATAAGACACAATGGAATGAATGAATGAATGAATAAGGTTCCAGCTGCAGTTGAGACAAGTGAACTTGTTTTCTTGGTTGGTGGTGATTGTCACGTTATGTTGTATCAGGAATTCTTGGCATCACGCCAGTGGAGGTCATTTTCAGAAGCTTTTTTAAACCTTTTTATGAGCTTCAATATGCTGTGATGTTGAAATCTGATAAAATCTGAACAAATAAATGGAACCATGGAATACAACATTCATTGATTGAAGGAGTGAGCTCTGATTTACCCTTACAACATAGCCATTTTTAAAAGTGCAGTGATACATGTCTGGTATTGTAATGCCAGCTTTTATCAGTAACAGAGTAGTTGCATCTCTGTGTATAGGACTATTTTGGCTCCATTTGGGTGTACAACACAATTCTTACATTTGCTGTCTGTAATTAAGGATCACCCTGTTTAAGAATCTTCGTGTCTTAGTTTGCAAACAATGCTGTGTTAATTCATTTTAAGCAGCTTCTTATAAGAATGGCAGGATGTGAGAGATTTGAAGTTCTCGTATTACTGAGTATCAGAATTGTAGTCTGTAGGATGTGGCACTGTAGGGGTGGTAGATTTGTACCAGTGTTTTAAAGAAACCTGCTGCCTCTATCTTCTGGGTGTAAGGTCAGCTTCTTCCAAAACATTGAAATATTAGTGTGTATCTATCTAACTGCTGTGTCACATTACAGGAGTCTCTAATCTTGACATGGCAGGATGTTTGTCTAATGATTTAAGAGGGATAAGGAAGGAAATAGTTATGACCCATTTAAAACTGTTGAATGGGAGTTTTGACAGAAGGGCTTACTTACTTACTCCATGGAGTAGAGTCCTTCTTGAGAAGCTAACCGGTTTGCAGCTAGTCAAGAAATTTCTCACATTTTATGGAACCCAAAGGTTCATTACCACATTCACAAGTGCCCGTCACCTGTCCCTATCCTGAGCCAGCTTGATCCAGTCCATACCCCCACATCCCACTTCCTGAAGATCCATCTTAATGTTATCATCCCATCTATGCCTGGGTCTCTGCAGTGGTCTCTTTTCCCCACTTTTCCCACCAAAACCCTGTACACGCCTTCCCCTCCCCCATACGCGCTACATGCCCTGCCAATCTCATTCTTCTCAATTTTATCACCCGCACAATATAGGGTGAGGAGTACAGAACATTAAGCTCCTTATTATGTAGTTTTCTCCATTCCCCTTTTACCTCATCCCTCTTAGGCCCAAATATTCTCTTCAACACCCTATTCTCAAACACCCTCAGCCTACGTTCCTTTCTCAATGTCAGCAACCAAGTTTCACACCCATACAAAACCACAGGCAAAATTATAGTTCTGTATACCTTAATCTTTAAATTTTTGGATAGCAAACTGGAAGTCAAAAGATTCTGCATCGAATGATAGCAAGAATTCCCCGACTTCAATCTGCTCTTCATTTCTTCGTGAATAGAATTTTGATTTGTTAAAGTTGTTCCCAAGTATTTGAATTTTTCCACCCTTTCAAAGGAACTATTATCAGTCTTCATACTGTGACTTCGTCCTGCATTTAGATCTTGAGACATGACCATGAACTTAGTTTTATCAGCATTTACTTCTAGTCCAATCTCCTTATAGCCACTACCAAATCTTCTGCGTTTTCCTTTATAGTATGTATACTTCCTCCCAGTATATTAACTTCATTGGCATAAACCAGAAGCTGATGTGTACCGTTTAATTTCAAGCCATCGTGGATTACCTGAACCCTCCTAATGGCGTACTTTAAAACAAAATTGAAAAGCAATGGCGATAGAACATCTCCTTGTTTCAAACCATTCCTAATAGGAAACATGTTGGACAAATCCTTGCCTACTTGGACTCTGCTATACGTTTCAGTCAGACATTTTTATTAGCCATACCAGTTTCATGGGGATACCAAACTCAACAAGAATATTACATAAGACCTCCCTCCTAACTGAATCATAAGCTTTCTTGAGATCTATAGAGCTGATGCACTGCTTCATTGTATTCCCATTTTTTCTCAAGTTTCTGACGAACGCAGAATATATGATCAGTAGTTGACCTGTTGCATCAAAATCCACACTGAAGATTGTCATTACTTTCCTCTGCATATGGAGTTAACCTTGACAGCAGAATGTTGGATAAAATTTTGTATGTAGTTGACAAAAGTGATATGCCCCTGTAATTACTACAGTCTTTTTTATCGCTGTTCTTGTAGATAGGTACTATGATCGACTCCTACCACTCCTCAGGCAATTTCTCCTTATTTCAGATACAAATAATAAGTTTATGAATCTCACAGGAAATTGTCTTACCCTCTGCTTTAATCAGTTCTGCTGGTATTTGATCAGTACCTGGTGATTTGAGACTTTTTAGCATTTCAATAGCCAACTCAACCTCAGAGGCACTTGGCTGAAGTACTAGTGGTTCTGCTGTGTGTATTTCTGTCTGCTGAACATCATTAACCCCATGTACATTCAATAGCTGGGGGAAATAGTTCCTCCACTTAGTCAAAATACTTTTGGAGTCTGCAACCAAATCACCTTTGTCATCCTTCACTATATTAGTTCTAGGCTGGTAACCCTTCTTAAAGTTATTGATATTCCTATACAAGTCCCTAATATTTTTTTTATCTTACTGTGAGTTTCAAGTTCCTCAATTTTAGCTTTCAGATATGCCTTCTTTTTGTTCCTGAAATGTGTGCTAGCATCACGTCTTACATCGTTCATATTATCTACATTGCTTTGGCTTGGATCATGTATCCACTACATTTTAGCCTGCTTCCTGTGATCTAAAAAACCTAAACCTTCTTCATCAAACCATGGTTTGCACTGCTTCAATTCATGCAGACCTATACTTTCTTTAGTTGAGGTTTTGATGTTCTCTTTAATGTTCACCCAAACCCTATTTATGTCCTTGTCATCACTTAAGTTCTCCAAAGCTGCAAATCTGTTTGTAATCTCAATCTGATACTGTTTCCTAACCTTCAGCTCATTTAGCTTTCTCAGCTTAAATTGTTCCCCATCAAACCCCTGTGCTGCTTGTTTACTTACTGCCAGTCTTTCCCTAACTTTGCAACCATCAGATAGTGATCAGTATCATGATCAGCTCCCCTGAAACTTTGTACATCTAGTATGCTCGAATGCCATCTCCTGTCTTTCAATATATGATCAGTCTGGTTGTGAGTCTTCCCATCAGGAGAGGTCTAGGTGTACTTACGAATGTTTCGGTGTGGGAACATCATGCTCTTAACAACTAGATTTTTTGATGTGGCGAAGTTTACTATTCTAACACCATTATCATTAGTATCCCGATGTAGACTATCATTCCCAATTGTCGGTTTGAAAATATTCTCTCTCCCCACTTATGCATTAAAATCTCCTAATAGAATTTTCATATGGTACTTAGGAAAATTATTAAAAAAAACCTGCTCTAATTCCTCATAAAAACTCTTTTGAATCATCACTTTTCTCCTCACTTTGTGCATACACATTTAGAACAATGATATTACACCAACGACCTCTCAGAACTATATATGACACCCTATCACTAACTAACTATACTCTCTTAACTGCTGATCCTATTCTGTGATGTACAAAAAATCCTGTTCCAAATTGATTATTTTCATTTCCTTTTCCATAGAAAAAATTAGAATCCCCCTGCTCTTACTGTGCCCTCTCTGTCCCACCTAACCTCCTGCACACCTACTAAATCTAATTTATATCTAGCCAATTCCGTGGCTGCTGCCATAAATGAACCTGCCCTATATAGGCTCCTAAAATCCCAAGTACCAAATCTCATGTCCCTCTTTCGTTGCTTAGGTTGTACCAAAGTATCAGTCCAGGTCTGAGGCTTTATCTGTGAATATTTCACAACAAGATACATTTTAGCGCGGAGGAGTTTTAGCACCTCGCCCAGTCCTCAAGCTGGAGGACCACCCCTCGTCGGCTGTCCACGACTGCTTATTCAATATATTCGCAGCTGTCCTCCATATTGGAGGCCGTTCCTCCATCCGAAACCTGAGGACGCACCAAGCCGTGGGGACAGGGAGCCACTTATCACATGGGACAGAAGGGCTAAGGTGACAAATTAAAAAGCCTTCAAGATATGCGGTTAAACTGAAATGTAATGGATTTCAATGAGAGCTGTACCGCTCAGCCAGATATGCTAATTTACATGACACTTGAATGCATCCAGTGTTACAGCTAAATCTGCATATAAAGCATTGAGCAGTCCTTCTGATCCTGACTTTTGCTTCACAAGATACACAATGTGGCAGAAAAGTAATGAGACTGATTTTCTTTTAACCATGAATTTGATCCTCTTTACAAATCAAGGTTTTCACCTTCAAAATAATTCCCTTGGGCAGCTACACAGCGACGGAGGCATTGTTTCCATTGTTCGTACCAGTGCTGGAAGGCTTCTGCTGGAATACCTTTCAGCTCGTCGGTTACGCAATTCTGGATATTATCCAAAGTACCAAAATGGCGCCCTTTCAAGTGGTTTTTGAGCCGGGGGAATGAAAAGAAGTCACAGGGACTGAGATCTGGCAAATAGGGGGGCTGAGGAACCACAGGAAGGTTTTTTTCTGCCAAAAATTCATTGATGGAGACTGCCGTGTGACATGGGGTGTTGTCGTGGTGCAGCATCCAAGTGTGTTCATTGCCTGGTTGCACACGTGCCACCCTTTTCCTGAGACTTTCAAGGACTTCCCGATAAAAAGTTTGAATGACAGTTTGTCCTGGTGGCACAAATTCTTTGTGGACGATCCCCTGACTGTCAAAAAAACAAAGAAGCATCGATTTGATTTTGGATTTGCTTATTCTCGCTTTCTTGGGACGGGGAGAGTTTGCAGTGTGCCACTCCTGACGTTGGCGTTTTGTCTTGGGGTCGTACTCCAAAATCCATGATTCATCACCTGTGATAACGCGACTGAAGAATTCTGGCTCCCTCTCAAGGCGGTCTGGAAGATCAAGACACACACCCCTCCAATTGGCCTTCTGCTCAGTCGTGAGGTTCTTTGGAACCATCTTGGTGCACACTTTTCTCATGTCCAAATCCTGTGTTAAAATTTGATGGATGGTAAACCGGTTCACATTTAACTCACTACTGATCATTCTCAACGTCAATCGATGATCTGGCCTCACAAGAGACCTCACTCTTTCCACACTGTCGTCTGTTTTTGAGGTTGAAGGTCTTCCCACACGAGGTTCGTCTTCCACTTGTTTTTGGCCTTCTAAATAGGACTTGTGCTATCTCAACACTTGTGCCCTGGATAGGGAATGTTCTCCATAAGCCCTTTGTAACTTTTCATAAGTCACAGTAGTGGATTCACCAAGCTTTACACAAAATTTGATGGCACAACGTTGCTCAAACTTTTGCCGGTCCATTTTCGTAACGCACCTCACAAACTCAGCTTCACTTCAGACCTCTCAACAATTGCATAGCAACTGTAGCAAGTTTAAACTTGTACTGACTCTATGGCAGGGGTTAACCTAACTGCCATGTGAAGGGGGAGGCAGCAGCATTGTCAGTTCGTGCACAGCGTTGCCAGTCTCATTTCTTTTCTACCACACCTTGTATGAATTCTTCCTAAAACATTTTACCTATCTGTATGGGATGTAAACACTTCTAAGTATATAATATTGATGATGTGTACAGATACATATGTCAAAGGTAGCCACAAACAGATGACATTCAGGAGTACTAATTGTTGAAGTCGGGAGGGGGGGGGGGGGGTCATTGAAATTTTCTGATAATCTAGATTTTTTGTTATTTACACTTCCCTCTATTTAATACAAAGGCAGGGCAAACGTTTAACCTCACATTTACTTACCTTGGTCCTTCTTGGTATAAATTTGATTCATTGAAGATACATGTAAATAATCATATATGAAGATGGTGAGGTGAGGGAGGAATGTTTGTATCATTGTACCAAATTTAAACTGTCACAGCTGGTAATCATATAGCATAACCCCTTATGAACACAGGTGTAAGAAGTTCTGTTTGATAAAACATCTGTGACAACTCTGACAAAATACTGTGTTTTATGATCAGCTCCTACTTGTAGAACTGCAGAATGTCAAACTTAAGGACATATTGTATGAAATTTCTAGGTAACATCAGTTTTTTGACAGTTTATCATCCTGGACATTGACATTCTAATGAGAGTCTATAAGACACTGTGTACTTTTTGTTAGTGAGCAGCATAGTACCATGAATTTCTGATTTAATTTAGGCCATAAATACCATATGGAATATGTAGTGTGGAATATTCTGTTTGTCAAGTAGTACATACCTGTAAAACCCATTTGAGCTGAAAAAAAATTAGGCCCAGTGAGTTTATTATAAGCAACTTTTGCTATGGTAACTTTTATACATATTCCAAGTTTTTGAATGTTGATTATTATAGGCCGAGTCTAATTGAATAGTGAGGAGAGGACAAGTGTTTGTGTATGTGTAGTGTAAAAGAACTTCAGAGTGGAATCAAGAATCAAGGCCACAGTTATCTCTGTCACTTTGCAGTGACCTTGGTTTATTATAATTTCATACTTAATCTTGCTGGCATCAGGATGTGTAGATTGTTCTCTGTATATTATGTTTAGTGACTTTGCAGTTGGTTGTTTTGCATGGTCTTAGTTTATTTATTTATTTCTGACTTATTTAAATGGCACCCAGACTATATAATATTGAAGTTTACGCTGTGAGTATTGTGATGTATAAATACACATATTGTTCCTATGCGGAGCAAAGTTAGAAAATGTGTCACCCAAGAGAATTCCCAGCATGTAATACCAAATGTATGTCAAATTTGTGATAAATATTTGTAATGTAAACTTAAATATATAAGAGATAAATACCTATCAAACTGCACGTTTCAGAAGACAGTCATCTCTGTAGTCATTGCCGTGAGAACTCCAGAAGTAAAAAATTTGTGTTGACTTGATTTTATGGTTCGTACTTGTGTGCTGTGCCACGTAATGTACATTACATAATTCACCCGGTCAGTATGATATGTTAAAAAACAGGTAACCTCTGCAGTATCAGAGGTGTGTTTGTCAGACCAGAATTGTGCATTTCAGGTGATATAAAAGGTTGTTTTCCTTGAACAAGTTTCATGATTATCATTGTGGGAATGACAGCTTATATTCAGCACTTGATTGTTTTATGTTGCAGTCTTGGACTATACCAGAAGAATTTTGATGATTTAATGGAACAGCAACTTATTCCAGAACTTTTACATTTTGAGAAAACTTTCAACTAATATACTACCAATACTGTGCTTGTGTTAGTAATAATTATTTTCTTTACCTCTGAAAAATTCTCAACAGAAATTTGATTGAAATGTAGAAAATAGAGAAGGTATATTAGCATTGATCCATTTAGGTTCTATTTCAGCAGTGACCAAGTGGTAAGAAAAGGATCCATACATAGCCACAGAGACATCATACTATAGAATGGGATCTGGAGCTTATGTGTGAACCAGATATGTTATCAGCAAATATGATACTCAGTTTTGCTACCCAAATGTGTAACTGAATTATTAAGAGCAGTTTTTTCTTTGTGTTGTGGAATTTATATGTTACATATTTTTTAGTATGCATTCCTTACTAAAGGAATAATTGAGTTTACACCATTCCCATGCCTTGTGTGTGCGTGTGTCATTCCATTCCCCACTTTTCAGTTTTGATCCAGTTGAATTACTTTCCAGAATCACTTGCAAAATGAATATATGAGTAATGTATTTGGAAGCAAACAAAACCTTTTTTTATATCCTTTTGGACTGTAAGACAGCATCATGGGTAGTTGTGTAGGCACAGCTAATGAACTATTGGAGCTGGGTGTGTGACATGAAGTACAAAGATAGATTTGCAACATACCCATCAATTAATATGTGAAACATGGTGATAGTGCAAAACTTTGCTATATCTAACAGATTTACTATGATCAGAGTTTGTACTTCAGTAGTGTGTACTTAAGTAATAGGCTGTTCTGGAAAAGAAAACAAGAACACTGTTTTCCATATTTACAATTGTCAGATAATGTGAATTCTCAGTTGAGTAGTATTTGATTATAGGACTTTGTGACCTAGGTCAGCTCTTGAAGTTTGTGTTTTGTGGAATAATAAATTTGTGTTCCATAAATTCAAGTAAAGAACACAGGATTTTTGATATCAAGGTATGTTCAATAGTAAAAGGTACTTTTTGTGTTCTTCCTGTAGTGCTTTGTATTTAAATATGAATGTCACAGACATTTTTGTACTTCTTACATTGCAATGTGAAACCTTCAGTAAGCTGATATATCTGTTACAGGATTCAGGAGTTGGGACACCTGTTACTCTCCGAGTTGACAAGTATGGGTTTTATCTCTACTGGGTTGACCAAAACAAGGTGTGTGAATTTCATTGTTTTTTTTAACAGAAGTGTAACAGATTAGAAGTGTTATGTAGAAGGGAAACTTAGAGTGAATTAATGGTACACCCAGCAATTGACCTGAATGAGGATCTGCTTGTAGATTCCCATAGCATTCTAGATAGGCAGAAATATTTTTAGTAAACTACTAACCATTTATATGACTGGAATTCAGTGAGTTTCAAATACATGCTGCTGAACCATTACTTGCAGATCTAAGTGTTACTAAGGCCATGTTTATAATACCTTCTTTTAAATGTGAAACTTTGTATGACATGCATGGTTCAGCAGGGTGTTCTGTGGGTTTACATAAGGGTATATACTGGGGTGATCATATCAGTGAGGGTGTAATGGGAGGGGCATGTGGCATGTGTGTTTGTGGGATAAGAGAAATGCTGTTCTTCATATTACAGGAAATGGACATGCTGGACATAGCCACTATACGGGATACAAGAACAGGAAGGTATGCAAAGATTCCAAAGGATCCAAAATTACGACAGATAGTAACAATGGGTTCACAGGACACTCTGGAAGAGAAGACTGTTACTGTCTGCTGTGGTTCAGACTTCGTGAACCTTTCTTTTATCAATTTCTGTTGCACAAAGAAGGAAATTGCACAAGTAAGTTGATATGGCCTTTGTGATAATAGTGCTTTTATCTGTATATAGAGCTTTTTTCTTTCCTGATAAGGTGTCTACTGATTAGCTAATGTTGGCTGTAATGTTGGGATGTTGCATGTACCTGGCAGATTCCTTGTTTGTCATGATAATATGAGACAGTTATGATCACACAGGCTATTTGGATTGCTCGGACATAAACATGGTTTTTGCAAAGTAATCAATAAAAATGTGGACTTTAAAAGGTTGTTAACTCCTTTAGGAGTCAAATTAACCTCAATTATACAATGTTTCCTGCCAGACAGAAAATGCTGCTTTACCATGAGAAATACCAGTTAGTTAATTAACCTTTAGTATACTATTGCGTACTTTTGGTCGAGTGGCTAATATATTTGAATTCTTCCAATGTGTACTTTTGGTCGAGGTAAAAGGGTCAACACTGAAGG
>Ga0268261_10000929_pt1 | contig 19525 bp, 15 predicted proteins | sample TergutNc150P1_FD_190353 | JGI IMG/M metagenome (GOLD analysis project Ga0268261, IMG submission 190353) | Nasutitermes corniger P1 segment gut microbial community from laboratory colony in Florida, USA - Nc150 P1 (SPAdes) (version 2) | ecosystem: Host-associated > Arthropoda: Insects >...
TGACAGTTCAGTGCACTGCGAAAAATGTACAAGTTAAGACAAACTGGCAGAGCCTTTGAACTCTCACAGCCAATAGTTCACTGCATCTAAAAGTATTTGCTACTCAGCGCTCTTACTCTATATAACCCTCTACAAACATGCTAACGTCCTCATTCTCGTTATTATATTCTTCGTACTAACGTTGAAATTACACATAATTGTGGAGAGAAGTTCTGACTTCGACAAATGTAAAATGATTTTACTATGTGTGTTGGAAAGCTGCTACTGCTGTTTATTCAAGGTTAGTTGAGCTGAATGTATTTAGAAAACGCTTTAATATCATCTCCACGCGAGACGAGCAAGTTTTGATCAACAGTAATTAATTTAAACTATTCCGAATTTCAAATTATAACGGGTTATATAGAGAAGGCAAAGTGATTATTTGTGCGACTAAACTTGAAACTTTTCCTTTGTTATATCATTTATGTAAATTATTAACTTTATTAGTTTTATTTTATTTCCTAATTAGACATCCTAACCTAATATTACTTAAACTGTGTGATTGACATAAGATTTAATTGTGATATTCCAACGACCTTGGTAAGTTGACCGCGACTAGAAATTGAAGTAGTTAATTGCTACTTGAGCTAAAAAGTGATAGCTTTGTAGAGTTCTATTGCCTTGTAAACACTAAAATCTACTTGGTGGCAGTCTACCAGTTATTTGAACTTCGAAAATAGCGAAAATATAGAACCCTCGTCATCCTCATTACAGTGTCTCCACAGTCAGTGATAAAGTAACAGCTACGTTACCACTGGGGCACTACAAAATTTGTGGCAGCGGTGGGATAGATTTTAGCTACTCACTACGCGCGGATCGTTAATATAGGTCACTATTAGGTTATCGCGAAACGACGAAGCCAGAACTGCAAAATTCTAAATTTAGAAATTAATTCAGCGAAAGAGTACAGCTTCCTTCTTTATGACCGATAGACTACAAGCCGAACTAGCGGAGGCCAAGGCTGAATTACAGCGGGTACGCAAACGCGCTTCTGTAGGGACAACTACAGTTCACAATGACCCGTCCTTGATTTCATTAACCCCAAAATGGTCAGGCGCAGGAAAAGGAAACCCCCTGGAAGAATTCCTATCTGTAATCGAGAGTTCGGCCCGCATAGGATTGTGGGAGGACGAGGTAAATTACAAATCGCAGCCCTTCGGCTTATTGACGTGGCCAGGCAGTTCTATAACGGGTGTCCGGAATTACATTCGCCAAGTGCAACTTGGCAAAAATTCAAGGATGTGTTTAGATGCAGGTTTCGCGACACCCATACAGATCAGTACCACTTTATGAAGCTACCTACGGCCAGGCAAGGGAGGAACGAGACACCCCAGTAGTTTGCGGACAGATGAAGGTCTCTGTCATAAAGAATTGTCTGCAAGGTGGATGACCGTGAGGCCCAGCGCATCCACAACGGAAATCGCAGACCGAACGCTTCTAGCCAGGTTTGTGGCTGGTTTAGCGGAAGAAGCAGGTCGCCAAACGGGATTTTCGAACCCGCAGTCCCTGGATCAGGCTATGAAAATTGCTGTTACCGTCCAGGAAGCGGAAAATTAGGAAAGGTTTAGCGAAAGTATTTATGCCAGTTTCAACGACTCGCTGAAACTGCATTCTCCCAGCCGAACGCGCCACGATAGTCACGAGCCACACGGCTCAGCTGAGGTGAGGCGAGCGGGCAACCGCACGCAAACGCAGCGCAATATGACGTCACGCAGCCGTAACTGGCCAAAGACCTCAGGAAACAGGAATGAACAAACTAAAGCTGCGTTTAATTGGTATGAATGTGAGGGATTTGGACACTTCGCTAGGGAGTGTCCTACACGATTGAATCGGCAGGCAAGCTCCACAGATTCGCCTGGGAATGGGGAACCTAGGGAACTTATCAGACTTATCAGACTAGGGAGTGTAGTAAGAAAACCACGAATCCGGGAAAAGAGTAAGTGGTATGATTGAAGACAGACGTCTCCAACTCAACGACCCGGAATACGCTGTCATTAATCATAAAGTTATCATTTCGATTAAAAACGGCGCGCCCACTTAACAAGTCAAAATAGAGGGTATGTCAAGGAGCCTAATTTTGGAAGTGTCGAGAAGTGACGTACACGTTACCGCCGACGAACTTCATGTAGTGACTGAGGATGTTCTGGAGGGCAACAGTCACTTTTCGGCTGAACGGGATTTCACGCACTCCTTAATATACCCACTCCCTACCAAGGCAGCTGGCTTACTGGGCACCGATTATTTGGACGGACTAGGATACATAGTAGATTTCGAGTGTGGTGAGATATCACTCACCGGCATCGACAAGACGCTCAGTGTGTGTAGCATACCAGCGAAGAGGCACGCGGCACTCACGGTATTTCCCGAGGGTAAAGCAGGCCGTAACCCTCAACCCACGAAAGAAGAGGCGCGGCGAATGTATGAACAGCTCTCAGCCAGCCCCTGCTCTGAAGCAACTCTCTTACAAGAAAATGTTTGGTTTGTGAAGGCTGTGCAAAACGTCGCAGTGCCACCCAGGTGCCAGCAGATAATTGTAGGATTGGATTTTGAAGAAAAGCAGAATCCCCCTACTTTAGTCTGCATCGAACCAGCGCAAATTCTGATCGAAGGGATACTCCCTGCACGCGGAATATCGCGAGACAAGACAAAGGAGGACGACCCCCCTCGTGTGACGTAATCGCATAACAGCGATATGACAAGAACGCGGAACATCCAGGCGTTGGTTATGGTCGCCAACTTTAGCGATGAACAGTTAATTATCCTAAAGGCTACAGTTCTCTGTGTGGCCGAAGAAATAACAGAGGAAATTTTAGACAGAATTAGCCCACGGGAAAACAATATCCGACCCACTGAACGACAAACAGAGAAAAAAGAGAAATGAGCTTCTGTACAAGAAATTGCTGCATGAGAAGTTAGAAAACCTGGCCGTGAAAGAGAGACAGCTGATAGAACCCGTACTATTGAAGTACGCTCATCTGTTCCATTATGAGCAAATGAATTACTTTAAAGGGACTAGCGTGATCGAACATGAAATACCGCTAAACGACACGCCACCAATACGGAAACCCCAGTAGAGTCTCCTATGCACTGAGGGGGGAAATGAAGACGCAAGTAGAAAACATGCTAGACAGGCTTGATCAGGAAAAGCCGATCCCCTTTGTCAGCCCCTGCACTATTGCTTCCAAAAAAGAGCTTAGACGGGACGCCGAAATTTAGGTTTTGCGTCGATATCAGAACCCTAAATTCCGTCACGAAATTTGACTCCTACCCGCTCCCCGTAATTGAAGAAAAGACCTCCAAGCTGCATGGCTCCAAATATACAGCGTTATTGACCGTTTCGAATGTTTTTGTAAATTAACGTATGGGAGGATCATAGGGAACGTACAGGCTTCAAAGTTTCGTCGGAACACTACGAATTCAACAAATTACCTTTTGAATTATCAAATAGTCCATCGAGTTTGGAGGGACTCAAGTATATGGTTCAGAAAAATTTAGTGAGCATTTACTCTTATGTTTACTTTAATGATGTAATTTTCTTGAAGACAGCGCAAGAACACGGGCAGAGACTGGAGAATATACTCCACCGCTTCGACAGAGCCAACCTGCAACTAATCCCAGACAAGCGCGTAATTCCACAACTGCAAGTATATTACCTAGGGTAGGTGCTTTCCGAAAAGGAAGTCTCAGCCTCACCTGGTAACGTAAAGGCCGTGAGTTATTACCCCACTCCCAAGATCGTCAAAGACGTTCGCGCCTTTTTGGCCTAGCCTCATTCTATCGCAGGCTAGTACAAGACTTCGCTACTAAAGCGAAACCGCTTACGGAGTTGACAAAGAAGGACCGCCCGTTTTTGTGGGGCTCTAGTCAACAGAAAGCCTTTGACAGCATGAAGAATAAATTGTTTACAACGCCCGTGTTGGTATATCATAATTTTGAGTTACCGTTTAACCTCACTACTGATGCCTCAAAGATAGCAGTCGCCGCAATTTTGTCTCAAGTACAAAATGGCGTAGACCGGCCTATCGCTTACTCAAGTAGGCAAATGAACAAGGCCGAGCAGGCCCATACAGTTTCAGAAGCGGAAGTACTTGCGTTCGTGTGTGCAACAAAATACTTTCGTTGATTCCTCTATGGAGAGCAGTTTTTGGTCAGAACCGACCAAGCGGGTCAGTCATATCTGCGAACATTCGTAGATGCCCATTCCCGATTGATGCGATGGAGCCTTGGGCTTTCCGAATTTGATTTCATTGCAGAACATAGGACAGGGATCAAAATTAAACATATCGACGCACTAAGCCGAAATGTGGCCGTTATAATGCAAGACGTCCTCCCCAGCAAGGAAGAAATCCTAGTTGATCAAAGAAAAGATACAATTTCTAACACACGAAAAGCGGGAACCCACTCTAACAAGTCTAAATATTTTTGGACGATGACGGAGTCTTATATAAGCGCCGGTCCAATCATAAACATCAGCTAGTAGTGCCTAAATATATAGTCAAAGACATTATTAAAGCAAACCATAATCCAATCTACGTTGCACATCCCGGCACAAAGAGGACTGTTGACCTAATCTCCCTTAGTTACTGGTGGCCTAGCATGCGGATGGTAGTGGAAGATTACATAAGAAAGTATGACTCATGTCAGAGACGAAAGGAGGAAAGTTTTTGGCGCCGTTAGGAAAAACGAAGGAGCCTTCATCCCCTTTCGAAGTCATCCATGGACATCAAGGGTCCGTATTTTGTCACACCGCGTAAAAACAAGTACCTGTTGACCTTTATATACCACTTTTCCAAATGGTTCGAAGTCTACCCTATCCCTGACATCAGCCCAGAGACCTGTGCAAGAGTGTACTCCTCTCAGATTCTTACTCGTCATTGCACAGGAGCCACTTTATTAACAGACCAGAGGAGATTATTTATGTCCGCATTCTTTAAGGAAACGTGCAAAATGTCTAGAATCAAGAAAGTAAACACTTCGAGCTATGATCCTTCCTCAAATGGCATGATCGAGAGGTGGCATAGAAGTCTACTTTCGGGCCTATCGCATTTTCTTGATGCCGCTAATACGAATTTGGACCATCTTGTATCATTTTTAATGGCGTACCTTTCGACGCCTAATACAACTACAGACTTCAGTCCGTACGACTTACGTCATGGGCGAGAGATGGTGCTACCTAATAGCAATGACTGGAAAGCTGAAGCCCCAGAAGAAAATTCTGACCACGATTCCCGACTAGAAAAACTGAAATCTAGTCTAAGACTAGCCCATAAATCAGTGAAGAAAGCTAACAAGAAGTCCCATCTGAAGAACAAACGGTTCTATGACAGAAAAGCAAAATTAAGAAGCTTTCCACAGGTGACAGTCTACCTGTATAACCTCGCCAAAAACCCCGGGAAATGTGTTAAATTTCACAAATACTGGACTGGCCCATTTCAAATTACCGCGAAACTGTCTGATTTCAACTATGAAATAATTAGTATGAACAACAAAACCAAGGTTGTGCATGTTAACAGGCTAAAGATAGCCTCTAACCCAGAAATTTGGAAACCGAAACAAAAATCGGAAAAATAAAAAAATCCGAACAGAAAAGAAAATAGATAAATCGGAAGAATTAGAGGAATAGGAAGTACAAAATGGTTCCCTTCCTTTACTGAAAACAGGACGGCCCCAGGAAAGTCTGGAACCTAGAACCCCATCGAGTCTAACTCCCGGTACCCCAGGCTCTGTACAAGGAGTTCATACGCCTTATTTCGAACGCGCAGATCCAAATTACGAACCGCCTAAAACACTGCGATCGAGGGGCGAATTACAGGCCGTACGACCGGAGCCACCCCTTACCTGGTCGCGAACCCGAGTCGAAAACCAGGACCATAATGTAGCAGAGACTGATGCTGTACTGCACGACATAGAACGCCGCCTACGTATGTTAAATACTCGTTTAGTTGATACGCAGCTCTTCACTCCCAAACGCGCTTCACTGTTGAGATAACTGATAACATTTAGCTAATCTGAACGACACTAGTCCAAGTAAGATTAACCTGCACAGCCTAGAACCGATCCAAAGAACACGCACTATGTTACAGTCTTATTTGCGTAAGGTAACCACTAGAATAGAAATTCTCATTCTTACACGATGTCTTCTCAGCATAACAACTGCAGACCCGTCCGTCCAACCTTTGAACGGAAGTATTGTGTTTCTGGAAGAAACAGACTTTTTCTTATTGACGACTCTTGGCGCATCACAATTGAAATCGACCTAAATCCGTATGAGGAACAATTTCTGCCATTAGAGCAGATTTGCTAGCAGTAGACCAGCGTAGAAAAGGTTTTACTTTTACCTCCGAACTGCAGTGAATTGAAACCATCCTGACAATACTTGAGTCGAAATTACATAATTTTAAACAAATTCTACCTAAACTAGACCCTCGTCGTGGCCTACTTAACTTAGGTGGTACCATGTTGAAGGCACTATTTGGCACTGCTGTAGTTTCGGACGTGACCCAAATACATGACCTCTTTAATAAATTACAGTCCAATCAGCAAAATATTGTTCACTCTATCGATAACCAAATTACCTATATTAAAAAGCTAGACTCTGATACTTCCGAAAATGCTGAATTAATAGCAAACTTCTCAAGCGTTATTAAAGATAACATAATTAGGCCACACGACAGATTTCAACAAGTTACAAAAGGTTTTTTATGGCTTAATTTGACAGTGTATGGTCGAAGTGAACTTTTCACGATAATTCGGCAACTAGAATTCTCTATTCTTCAGCTTACTCAACGACTTGACGAACTGACAAAAGCCATACAGTACGTAGTTGTGGGAAGTTTACCAGTAAACTTAATAAACCCCACTACACTATACAATATTTTGAAAAATGCGTCCTTCCACCTACCCGAAAATTATGAGTTTATTGCAGGGACTAGAGTCGAGAATATTCATTTTTACTATAAATTTGTAAAAGTTGCAGCTATAGCAAATAGCCACTACATCAAAATCATTCTAAATCTGCCAATGAAAAGTTGGTCGCCATTTTGTTTTACACAAAATAATAACTTTGCCTACAAGTATTGTTAACGATACTTTTGTTCAGTATTTACCTGAATTTCCATATTTTGACATTGATAACACTCAGCACAACTACATTTTATTTACTCAAGCAGAATTGAGCTACTGCAATATAAACAGTATTTCTATATGTCCAGCCCACATACCAATATTTAACAACCGCCTAATAAGTTGCGAATCAAGCTTATTTTTCCAGACGGCTGATAGTCATAACATATGTCAAAGGAAAATATTACTGAAGCATACAACTCCACTTCTATATCGGTATGGCTCTTCTTGGATATTTCACCTCCCCGGAAGTCAACTGACCACTTTACGTTGCCATACCAACATCTCCATTACCTCTACGAAACCACTGCAAGTAAACGGGATTACTTTTGATGCGTCAGCTTGTTTATTTACCACAGGCCAATACCAAACGCCACCAGAAATATTGGGTGCCGCACAATTTACACTCGAGGTTACAGGAATATATGTACCGGATCGAGTCCCCATCGCCACGAACCACGAAATACAAGAACTCCAAGAAGCAATCCTCACAGAAGTCCAAAGCCTCAGCGACATCCCTCCTCAGCACGAGTCGAAAACTGGATCGACATGAACAACAATCCAACTGACACCTAATCACACTTGTTTCGCTTGGTATAATAACCATCCTAAATTTCCTTGGTTATTTCCTGAAAACCTGTTAGAGTAAACTGTCTTCGTATAGCCTAGCTAGAAGAAACACTCTGAAACAAGACGCACACGAACCCAGTACCGCTGCAAATGTTCCAGGCACAGTGTACAGCACAAATGCTTCAAACAGCAACATCCGCGAAATCAACTTCGTATTCTGCGCCTATCCTCACCAGGTTACTGCATGAGATAATCTTGGCTCCTGTATACAAGATGCACGCAGCAACCGGCGTAACAGACGCGTGGTCAGCATTTTTGTGCATACCTCACGACTGGCACCGATGTACAGTCCACTCCAGATATGTACAACTACATTCGATGAAAACTATGTATTTTCAGTTCATGAGTGTATGTTATAAACCGCCCAGATTACTGTAATCCTGATCTTTCCTTCTGTTTTATGTTAAAGAGTTGATGTTGCAACTACTTAAGTACTGATTTTGTTAACAATTATGCATTTTTCTATCTGCTACTTGGGTATAATTATGTATGCTATTATTACTTTGTTTTAGCTTTGCTTGTACCATGCAATTCGTTACAGGGTTAATTGCCCCAATTTTCAAAGATTTAGTTAGAAAGAATTTCGCCCCAAATCTTTGTTTAAAGTTGGGCGAGTGTAACGAACGCATAATTTATATGTATAGATTGTAAAATTGTAATTTCATAGTTACACTGTAACAGTGCACAGCTACCAGCGTTAACTTCAATAGTGCTTAGTTGACAGTTCAGTGCACTGAGAAAAATTTACAAGTTAAGACAAACTGGCAGAGCCTTTGAACTCTCACAGCCAATAGTTCACTGCATCCAAAAGTATTTGCTACTCAGCGCTCTTACTCTATATAACCCTCTACAAACATGCTAACGTCCTCATTCTCGTTATTATATTCGTCGAACCAAAGTTGAAATTACACATAATTGTGGAGAGAAGTTCTGAGTTCGACAAATGTGAAATAATTTTACTATGTGTGTTTGAAAGCTGCTACTGCTAATTATTCAAGGTGTGTTGAGCTGAATGTGTTTAGAAAACGCTTTAATATTATCTCCACGCGAGATGAGCAAGTTTTGATCAACAGTAATTAATTTAAACTGCTCCAAATTTCAAATTATAACGGGTTATATAGAGAAGGCAAAGTGATTATTTGTGCAACAACTAAATTTGAAACTTTTCCTTTGTTATATCATTTATGTAAATTGTTAACTTTATTAGAGTTTTATTTTATTTCCTAATCAAACATCCTAACCTAATATTACTTAAACTGTGATTGAAATTTATACAACGATTTAATTGTGATATTCCAAAGACCTTGGTAAGTTGACCGCGACTAGAAATTGAAGTAGTTAATTGCTACTTGAGCTACAAAGTGATAGTTTAGTAGATTTCTATTACCTTGTAAACCCTAAAATCTACTTGGTGGCAGTCTACCTGTTATTTGAACTACGAAAATAGTGAAACTATAGAACCCTCGTCATCCTCATTACAGTGTCTCCACAGTCAGTGATAAAGTAACAGCTACGCTACCACTGGGGACACTACAAAAGCATAAGTAATTCATATATATGAAATGAAAATTTAATAAATTGAAATGTACGGAACATATCAGAAATATAAATTTAATAAATTTTAACTAATTCGTTTCTATAGGAAAATTTTGCAAATCAATTTCCAGATAGATGCACCGGTTAATATGTACTGTTACTGTATTTTGTTCAATATCGTATTGTAAGTGTACGTGTCCTTCCAGAAATTTCAAAGTTACCAAACTTTGGTATTTTTAACAGGCGTGTTTTTTCACAGTTTTCTATTATACTTAGACAGGCTTTGTGGGGTACTGTGTGCACTGCAATATAAAACCTGTTAGACATAATGTGAGTAGGATCTGAGAGCCATTTGTATAAACACTTGAAAACATCAAGAAGAAAGTTATATATCAACACTACAGGAAGTTTTCACAAGCGTGTACGTAGATTATACGGCGGAGGTTTCTACCTGATCTGCAATCAGCTAATGAGATTCAACGGAGCTTTGCACGATGTCGCTTTACTGAATTCACTGCATGACCTTTACATATCACCGTATGGACTAGACTACATTTATTAAAACACGCCTGTGTTTTTTGGGGGTAACATCGTTTCGTTGTATTTATTCAATCAATGTTTACTGTTTTTACGATTTATACTACACTATAAATAATTTCGTATTCATTTGTTCACCACATTCACTGCGACATGTTTCGGCAGGTAAATACTGTCATCATCAAGTTGTACTAAAAATATAAAAGGAAGAAGTGAGGCAGAGGCCTCTTCTTTACAGTTAAATTACAAACTTATAATTTTGTTATCATACCAAATAATGGCACAATGCAACGTGTATCAGTAAAACAGTTAATATGTTCCTGTGTTCCGGTACGTAAAATGTGAGTAGTGGGAATACAGTTTTCCGAGCGCAGTCATACAGGTGATGTATACAATTTAATAAATCACATGTTAGACACTTCTATCGTTCAGTGTGACCAGTTTTATTTCCTTGATTCACACTGTGCTGTCACTGAGATGTTAAAGATTTCCTGAATAAATCATACAGAAATAACCAACAAGATGCAACCGTTTACTAGGATTTATTATTCCAATGTTTGTTAAATGCTCAACATGTTTCGAGCGACACACCGCTCATCATCAGGAGCTCAAAAACTGTAATCGCAACCTCTGGTTTTACATACGTCTGTGGTTGCTGGCCGCTGTCAAGGCTGAGTGTTGAGCACTCAGCCTTGACAGCGGCCAGCAACCACAGACGCATGTAAAATCAGAGGCTGCAGTTACAGTTTTGAGCTTCTAATGTTGAGAGGTGTGTCGCTCGAAAAATGTTGAGCATTTAACAAACATTGGAATAATAAATTCTAGTACAGGGTTGTATGCGGTTTTGCTCTGAACTCTGGTTTTATCTGTGCATGTAGATACAGAAAACGATGTGAATGCTAATTCGGATGACATACACGTCATTGTGTGCACCACTCATTCCTTCTCTACCTTCCCTGATACCTTCCATACTTCATGTTATAATGACAACGCAGCTGTACATTTAGGTAATCGAGCATGTTTAAATATCCTAGCCATATCCTGTGGTACTAATTTTATAACAGTATCTACAACATTTATTTTATATTTCACTGCGTTCATTAGATCGCATTGACAATCATGTCGCCGTCTGCAATTTTCTTACTTACTTAGGCTCTCACTTTAACAGTGAAAATTTGCATTCATTTACAATTGAGATACGGTTTTCAACCCAACCCTCTATATCTTTAGCAAATTGTCCCCATGGTACTTCAGAAATACTTATACTTTTCACATTTCCAGAGAAGAGTTGACGTTTATTTTCCTGATTGTCCAAATTACATTCATCTTCAAATAATACACTATATGTAACACGCATGCTCACTGAACTCTATAACGCCTCTATTCATGTCGACCAAACTTCCCGCCTAATCTAATGTGCGCACAGTTTTGAGTTTCTTGTTCGGTTCTCATTCGGAATATGGAAGACGGTCCGCATTGTTCTGCATTATGTTGTCCCATACATTTGGAAACTAGAATTCGGTTGCTTACTACAAATGTCGTCAGTCATTTTGTACGCGTGAGAAACATGAAAATAACTAAATGGATAAGAAATTTACTTCACTCCGATGCTATGACATATCTTAAACGTCAAATAACCGGATAAAATTTCAAATGGGGAATTATGGCACAGGAAAAAACAAACAGCTATTGGAAAACAAATAAAGGAAGTCAAATGGCGTTGGACTGGCCACAAGGTTCGATAGAATGACACGCACTGGACTCGAACACTGAAGAGTACAAGGAAGAGAGACTGACGAATAACAGTGGGGAAAAGAACTACACAACGGGAACGGCAGAAGGTTTGAAAAAGCTGGAAAGAGGCAAAGATAAAAAAAAGTAAGAGCTTGGTTAAGGTCCTATGTTGAACATGGAAACAAAAGGAGAGAATAATGATGACATAAATGGAAGACTTGGAAGGGCCCAATCATCGCCCAGAAAGTTCCTAACCAAATTTCCAATTTTAATTATTTTAGATTTAAATCTGAGTCAGGACAAGTGGCAATTTTTTATGACAGTCCAACAATAAAGACAAATGTTAAAGACGAAGACGTTCCTAAATCAGCACAGCGACAAGAAGACATGTGGGTAGAGCAGGGGTATAACGCCACGTGTTCTTAACGTCAGCACTAGTAAAATCTGAACTCACAGCCTTGCGTCACTGTCACTGTTAATTAGATCAGTTTTGTTTTTAGTTTGTTGTTTTGAATCAACAGCCTCATGTCCAGTTGCGAAGTAAACACTACCGCAAGAAATTATTCGCACGTATACAGACATACACACATACATAAATACACACACAGATATCTGATGTTCATGAATCCGTGCTTCGTAATATAATTATGAAAGCAACCAACAAGATGCAACTATATGGGTTATTTTATTGTTCCTAGTTAGCTCTGCATGTTTCGGGCGATGTTTTCGCCCATCTTCAGGAGCACTTGACTGTATCTACAGCATTCACCCAAGTTGCTGCCGTCTGGTGTCATGGATGAGTTGCAACTCATCCATGACACGAGCCGGCAGCGACTTGGGTGAATACTAAAAGATACTGTAAATACAGTCAAGTGCTCTTGTAAAAAAGTGCACCCCTTGTACAGGCACTGAGGCTCTGTACAGGCCGTACGCCCTACACGGGGAGTAGAGGTATAGCTCTACCCTTTCATGACCACGGCACTAGAAGTGGTGAGGGTTCAGCGTCACACCCCGAAGTGCTTGTGATGATGGGCGAAAACATCGCCTAAAACATGTAGAGCTGACTAGGAATAATAAATTAACCTATATAGTTGCATCTTGTTGGTTGCTTTCATAATTACACACAGATACATACTTAAAAAACAACGAGAACTAGAATCAATATTCAAGGCAATAAATAATAATTATTATGATGTTAGTGGCGTGAAGAACAACGATCACTTCCTCCTTCCTTCCTCCACTCTTTTCCCCATTTACAACAGCCTCTAGTGACCAGGGCCTCCTCATTATCGAGGCTTCACGATCACACACACATATACACGCAACAGTCGGTAAAATTCCACTGGCCAACTGATCAGCACGACGCATATTTCTCTACCTGACAATACACAACACTCACAACAGGAAAATATCCATGCCCCAGGGGGATTTGAACCCGCAATCCCAGCAAGCTGACAGCTGCAGACCCGCGCCATAGACCGCGTAGCCACCGGGACAATATCTTTTAAATGAAATTAAAAACATTAATTAAAAGAAAAGAGTACTTTCAGCAGTCATTCGGCTTTGTTATACTAGATGTATTAGATATTTCAAAATACGGGTTATATTTGATATGGCTTCTTTACTTTGTGATGTTCTTTGACTCGTGTGTGTGTATGTGTGTGCGTGCGCACGCGCACGCGCGCGTGTTGAGTGTTTGTGTGTGTGTTGTGTGTTTAGTGTGTGTGTGTGTGTGTGGTTTGCTCGGCGCCGCTCTTTGTATTGACAATATAGCGTCTAGGTCAGACGAATGTATGTGAACATGGACCCTAACTACACTTCACTCGAGTGAAGCTGAGTGGCTTCCTAAAAGAGATGCTGGCAGTGTATGTGAGAATCGCTGAGGACAAGATTATGTCGGCCTGCTTTACAGACCGAAGGATGTTAATTAATTTTAAGTCCAAAGGGGGCAGTTTTCATCGGTTGATTGGTGTGTCAACTTCACCATGAAGTTACCCGCTTAACAGTACTGTCGGAGACGTTGCCGCATGAGTACGGCGAAATCAAAACTGATCTAACTCGTACTTGACAGTTGTATTTCGATCCTTACCGCAGATAAAACCGAAGTGAGCGGCTTTATCAAGAAGTTTTGCAGAAACTAACCAAATAAAACATATAGGAGAGGAAAGTGAGAAAGTAGGGAAGAAGAGGCAAGAATGAGCATTTATATAACAAATGAGATTGATCATTACTTATCTTCCTTACCTACTTACTCCATGTATCACAGTCCTTCTTGAGATGCTGACCAGTTCTCAGCTGGTCATAAAATTCCACGCATTTTACGGAACCCGAACGTTCATTACCACATTTAAATGTGCCCGCCACCTATCCCTATCCTGAGCCATATTAATTAATTCCATGCCCCGCATCCCACTTCCTGAAGACCCATCTTAATATTATCCTACCATTTCTGCCTTGGTCTCCCAGGTGATTTCTTTACCTCAGGTTTCTCCACCAAAAATCTGTATACACCTCTCCTTTCCCCAAACGTGCTACAGGCCCTCCCATCTCATTCTTCCCAATTCGATCACCCGAATAATATTTTGTGCGAAATAGAGATCATAAAACTCCTCATCAAGTGGTATTCTCCACTCCTCTCTTACCTCGTCCCTCTTAGGCCAAAATATTCCCCATTTACTTGTCATTTATCACTATAACATTTCGTGCAACAAGTCAGAGACTTGCGTGTGATTTCAAGCAATCGTTGAGGTGTAAATTAGGTCTTCGCTCTTTTGAGATGTTGTGCAGCGTTTATTGGTAGTTATTTACAGACATTTCGGCACAGCCTATCTGTCCTACCTACAATTGTTTATTTTTGAAAGTTTAACAGATAGGCTGTTCAGAAAAGCTAGAAAATAAATATAAATTAGTGCTGCGTTACATCTTATAAGATCCAAGACCTCAATTAAGAGCCTTTTTTGTAGTAATGTTTCCAAACAGAGGAAATCCAACACACCATTCGTATTGTTACATTAATTTTGTTTCCTATGTAATTTATGTCTGCCCCGAACAAATGTATAGAGTTCTAATGCTTTAAGACTTGTAAGTGGGAGGTATTTACCCTAATCTGTGTTGGGTCACCGGCCATCCTGACACATTTTTCGTTGATTTTGTAAGTTTCGCCAGTCTATAGCAGAAATACTGTACACTCTAACATGCAATATCCACGCCATTTAAAATCCTGCATGACTACTTTTATGCATCTCTTTACAGTTTCATTCGCAATATAATCAATTAATCGATCGTCAACACAAAAATTTGAATTTTACCAATAAGGACTACTTATTAACGACTAAAGCAGATTAAGATAACGTGAAATTGTGTTGATCTAGATCTATTGAAAATTGTATTTTTTTAAATATATCTTTCTACAATTCAATTAGCAGAACAATATTTCTCGAGCAACTGACAACAGGTGTTGAATTGGCGTGTCTTGAAGATTAATACCTTTTTTGGAGTGGTGGCATGTAATTTGGTGTACAAATATTTTGAGAAAACACACTATTTCCATCTTCAGGACATATGATAATTTTCTACCAACCTGCACGGCATCACATCTCAGAAAAACGGCCAAAGTTCATAATTACCACCTTGACCTCATATCTCAAGCCGGGATGTTTTGCAGATCAAAAGGACAAAAGCGAAATTGAAACTGTTAGAACTTAACCATTATTACAGGAAAATACTAGTAACTGGCGACACAACTTGTGTACATACGGACTGAGGCAGCAACAGAAATTCCGTAGTATCCAGTGGAAAGTTTGCAGAGACTATGACGTCTAGAAATGCAAGAATTTCAAAAACAAACTGATATTTGTTTATATCATGGACATTACTTGTTTCAAAACTGTTACAAAAAGAACAGCGAACGGACATTCTGCAATAAAGATCTGGAATGTTGCTTTTTATGCTCCAGAAATCTCAAATCCTTGAATCACCCGATTTAACATCTCCTTCAGTTTCACCAATGTTACGTTTCAAGGCAATGAAGTAAAACTTCATGTCTTGTCATAAAACATAAAACAAACTCACAATGTATCAGTAAGGCCGCTAATTTAGCCTTTAAAATGCTGCAAAATTACAGTAATTTCGAAATGACTGTACCAAATCAAAATTACATATAAGAAGAAATTACGAACGGAATAAATTTCGAAAACCCTTGTTGCAATCAGGTTCATAATTTCTGGCCCTTTCGCCTGCTACTCAAATAACAACGTATAAAATTATAGGTAAATAAAATTTGCTGCTCTTTGCTCGAAAATCCTTCTGTGACCTAAACGTAAGAAACCTGTGTTTGGGAACAAAAGACTGGGGTTTATATTTGCCTGTGACACAAAGTAACATGACGATAAAAAACAAAGAGTAAGAAGCTTTATTATAGCTAACGCTTTCTCATTTAGATTAGGGCGCCCAAGTCGAGGAGAACAAAATGGGCGAGACATGAAGTACACATCGGGATGATAATGCGCACAAAAATTCAGGCGGAAAGTGTGAAGAGAACAGACACTGTAGGTAGGTGGATGATATTAAAATAAACCATAACCTTAATTGAAAATAGTAATCAACTATGCTTAAACCAAACTTTGTGCACGTAAAAGTTGACTTTCTAAGACATAAACCTGTAAAGCATTAAGTTAAATGAAGGACTTCCCTATCACTTTATGTTTCTCTAGTAATTTCTGCTTATGTTACGTAATAATTATTTTATTTTATATTAGTTATATTTTATTTTATCGAAGGTTATTAAACATCTTATTTGAAAAGTGTACGTTTCTGCATACTTCAAGCAATTCTCATCAATATTATTATAGATATATTTCTTGTACAGGGTAAATATAAAAGCTTTACCCTTTCGAGTGGTAATAAGAAAGGATGATGTGTTCTTATCTTTCCTTCAATACCTTCTTCAGACCTCTGTTTGGGTAAGTTGAACCTGAAGCATATTAAAACTCACCGGAAATTGGAATTTTTTCATGTCAATATACATATTACTGCCCTTTAATCACAAATGTAGGGCTATGTTCAAGTTGAAATTTTGTTTTATTTTTTCTCTTAATCAAACACCACAGACAAACGTCAGGAAAATGAAGATTTCCTTTACTGTTGAACTGAATATTTTAGTACCAAGCTAGATGTTGAGATATGTGGTTCTGACGGAGGTGAATACGAAGACCTAAATTTTGGACTTGATATCGTGCATCAGTTTCAGAAAAACCAGCTGCCTTTATCTTCTACACGGTGCATAAGGAAGATGACAGTTACTCTGGTCCCAGCAGTCTAAATACAATAATTAGAGCAGATAGCCAGCACGTATTGTAATATACGCAGTAACTGCAACGTGTTATGGCAATTGTGTATGGCCATCCTCACGCAGTTGGCATAAAATAAAAAATTAGAAAAGGTCATTCCACATATTTTAAATAAAATAAAAACGGCATATTTTACAACACATGAGTCTGTATTTTAATGCATGTTCCGTGCATCTTTACATTGTTTTTGTTACAACAAACTAATGCACAACTATATATATCACAATATTGTCTGTTTATGTAATGTTCACTCCTACATGTTTTGACAACTCTGTGTCATCTTCAGGGAGTTTTAGAAACTTGAACTTCACTAAATTACATCAGTACTTAAAATTAAAACTGTTAAAAATTTTAATTCCATAAAATTATTTGTCGTCGCTGAGTGATTATACATAGTATACGTATAGTGTGTAGGAAGTTACAATACCTTGTGAAAGCAGTGTGCTTATGTGGCTTCAGACACAATTCTTGAACTGTTGTTTGTGTGCTGGTCTGGCGTGTACACTTTTCCTGTGTATAAAATATTCACCCATACATGCAATTTTAACAGCTTTAATTCTAATAAATTATGTAACTTAGCAAAGTAATAGTTTTTGACACTCCCCGAAGATAACAAAAAGATGTCGAAACACGTAGGAGTGAACATTATGTAAAGAGAAAATATTGTGACATATTTTTGCATTAGTTGGTTATAATAAAAACATAATTATGTACTTTAAGTACTTTTGAATTTACCTTAATTAAATTTTTGTATATTTTTACATTTATTTTGTTTAGAATACGTGGCAATGCAATTCTGTACATTTCCGTATTTATTTATTTAAATTATGTTTCATTCTGCATTTTACACATCTGTGTTTATTTTACTTAAATACACAGCACTGTTCGTCTGTATAAATCTGTAATCATTTCACTTAAGTAGGCCAAACTATACGTTTGTACTGTTTGTAGTAATTTTAGAAGAACGTCCTCAGGGTGGCCATAAAAATGGCCGAAACATATCGCTGTAATGAAGATACTAAAATAAATAAATTTTTCGTGCACCCTAAGTTATTTATTACTTTTCCTTGACTTCCCAAGCCTTTCCAAATAACGAATGTTAACGGAATTTCAGAGATGACAGACTGACGTGTGCAACACCGTAGCTACACGCCACTGAAATAGGCGACGTTACAAAATTGGGAATCTTCCTACTTAGAACACAGCCCCTGGCGAAACACCCTTACTGGATGTTAAATTAAAAGTAATCTAATAGAGCACACTATTATATCATAAATGTTCGGAAGTTTTCTATTCCGTGTATTCTTTATGACATCAAAAACCTTTTCAATACCAACTGAATGCACGGTATCTAGTGTATACACATTTATGATGCGTAATTCTTACATGTTTCGGTGCTTGTGCCCTATCATAAGAGATAAACACTGTGCCAATTACTTGCAATAGCAAACACCATTAAGTGGCTCTTATCTATTTGCGTATTTAATTGGTCACAAAAGGTGTCATATCACAACGAATGCACGGAATTGGCGAGAAAATAACACCATTACATGTGTTTAACCACTGCAAACTACTAATTGTTTTAAAATAAGAACAGTTGTACCTTTTACAGTATATTTATGTTCATGATATATAAGTTTCAAAAGTGAACATAAAGACAAACATGTCATAACAGTAGTTAGTTTTTCAAGAAAGTGGCATACTTCTTCCTCCTGATGATGGTACACAAGCAGTGGAACAAGTAGGAGATAAGAATCAAATCTATTTATATAACAATAATGTGCATTATTTGGTATTAAACAGGTGTCTGATATGTCATAAATAGTTTAATATAATTAACAATTAGGTTTGAATTAAAAAAATACAATTTAACCTTTTAAACACCGAGGTAAATTCCATCTGCCATTTGCTGGCATTATTAGGAGCCCACCCTATTTTCTGCATTAGCAGGATAAAGGTTAATAGAAGCAACAATTTGCCCTTTTCACTGCACTTGTCTTTGCTTATCAATCCACCCGGGAGATACGAATGCAAGGTGTCAACGTGCACTGTGTTTCTTGTTCATAGATTGCAAGACCGAAATTAAAATAAAAACTGTTCTAAGTTTCTAGAAACAAATGATGAGTCAACTATATGGTCTATATATTCATGTACCTTCAGCAGAATGCAGGACAAAGTCACAGCATTCATTCATTCATTTATTTGTCTGTCTTACGACAGGTCCAATGCCTCTTCCAAAGCGAGCTCTCCACATAGTGCGATCCAGACCTCCCTCTTTCAAATGAGAGAATCCTCTCTTTTTCTTAAGGTCATCCAATAGCTTCATACGTCTTCTTCCTTGTCTTCCTATCACTTCTATCCCCCCTTGTATCTTTCCTTCAGTAACCCGTTGTAGAAAGCAGTTTCGACGCAAAATGTGACCAATCCAGGTCGCCTTCCGTTTACGTATTTCATGTAGGATATTCCTCTGTTCCTTGACTCTAATCAGTACATATTCATTTCTCACATGATCAGTCCAACTGATCTTTTCCATCCTCCAGAACCACATTTCAAAACTTTCCAGGTGTTTCTGATCTACT
>Ga0268261_10000930_pt1 | contig 19520 bp, 10 predicted proteins | sample TergutNc150P1_FD_190353 | JGI IMG/M metagenome (GOLD analysis project Ga0268261, IMG submission 190353) | Nasutitermes corniger P1 segment gut microbial community from laboratory colony in Florida, USA - Nc150 P1 (SPAdes) (version 2) | ecosystem: Host-associated > Arthropoda: Insects >...
GAGATCTTGGGTTCAAATCCCACCAGGGGCATGGATATTTGTCTGTTGTGAGTGTCGTGTGTTGTCAGGTAGAGGTCTCTGCGACGAGCTGATCACTCGTCCAGAGGAGTCCTACCGAATGTGCTGCATCGTTGTGTGTGATCTTGAAACATCAAGAATGGGTGCTCCATATATATGTGACATTAGTCGCCTAAGGGTTAAACACTAACTTCCCAGTGATTCATTTCCTTGAACCCAAAAATATATCAGCTTGTGAGAAAAAAAAATGTGAATGGGTTGTGTACAGTGTGTTGTCTAGGAGAAACATAATGTAACATAAGAACACTTAAAAGCATTTCAATGAAAGCCTTGGTTGCAAGAGTACAGGTTTTTTAAACGTTATTATGAAGCAGTTGGTACTGGTCAAGTTGATCCACTGCTAACTTAGTTTGCAAATGAGGTATGGTGTGGCTTAAATAGCCATAAAAATACTCAAAATAACATACTCCTTGTCTATATGCCCAGACTAATATATGAGATGCCATTACATGACACTGAAGTTGGAGTATAGTGTGCTATCAGTGCAAAGAGAATAACCACATCCATGTTTTCAAACACAGTAAACTCAGAAAGGAATATTAGGCAAGTTCTTGCTTCATTTTTTTGGCAATTTAAATAATGAGAAGAAGATGCAACAGCCCATACAATAAATAATTCAGTGGCTGCATTACATAACATTGTTAAGGACCAAAACATTATCATCCTTTGTGGCCCACTTAGACACCTGCTGTGATGCCATGTTACTCACACCTGTGAGGACAAACTTACAGATATTATCAAGCACACAATACTGAAAATTTGTAGGAAAAATCTTCAAACAATTTTCAACATTAGATATGTTATATAATACTAATTACTCCAGTAGATTCTGTGAGCAAACTTCTATAGGTGAGTTCTGCTATATGTTGAACACTCTGCATTTTGTTACGGCACATGTTCGTAACTACAAACTTTTGTGTAATACATTGAAACCTGTCCCCATTAAAAAAATTGTTTAGTTTCATGAACTTCTTTAGCCCTTATGATATTTCTTTATTTATTCACTAGTAAAAGGTAAAGGTAAAGCAATCCCATTACAAGCCTGGGCAAGCCCTGAGGGTTCCAGGAATTTGAGGCTCCCAGATTTCAAGACAATCAGCACATGAAGGTGGTAAGGTTGTCAGCCCTATGCACCGGATGCCTTTACCCGCCATTAAGTATTACTGGTACTCATTTTTGTTAGAGGCTGAGTCAACCCCAGGGCCATAGTGCAGCTGAAAGGATTATGTCAATGAAAAATTCCATTGACACCATCGGGAATTGAACCCGCGACCTTCTGGCTGTAGCGCAGTGCCTCAACCAACTGCATCACTGTATGCCCCCTTTCTTCACTAGTTTCTCAAAGAATGTAATTTTAAGATAAAATCTAAATTTCTCATTAAAGTTAAGTTGGTGACACTTTACGGACTTCTCTTCTTCACTCAGCAACACTGTTACCATGATAGTGCACGGCATGTTACTTTTGTCACTTTATTCTTGTTACTTTTATGGTAAATGTACCTAATTCACCAAATTATGTTTATCATAAACTTCAACCAGTTTCTTCACCACATATTTTTCTGAATTCACACACGTAAGTTTGGTAAATGAGTTTTTGTTTGTTTGTTTGTTTTTGGCGTGACAGCCCCTTGTGGGCCAAGGCCTCCTCATTCATGAGATATCTAGATCACACACAACAATGCACCACAGTTGGTAGGACTCCTCTGGATGAATGATCATCTCGTCACAGAGACCTCTACCTGATAACACATGACACTCACAACAGACAAACATCCATGCCCCGGGTGGGATTCAAACCCTCAATCTCAGCAGGCGAGCGGTCGCAGACCTACGCCTTAGACCATGCGGCCACTGGGATCAGCATGGTACTTGAGTACACACCACAAATATACCAAGAATGTTCATTATCACCACACATATCCTGTTACCTGCGCTTCAAGTATTTCTGAGTGCTGTTCCAGGACCCGCTCGATCTCCTGTGGGAAAATGTTCTCTCCTCCCCGAATAATCATGTCCTTTATACGCCCCACCACTTGCCCATATCCATTTTCTTGCAGCACAAATTGGTCCCTGAAATCAATTCTTTGCCAACTAGCTGGACCTTTCATACCAGTACACAAGAACCATAACAATCTGGCACTCCATGTAAGTTACATTACATTAATCATCTAACAGGAAGGACAGGCCACAAACAGATGTGTTCTACTAAACCTTTCCCTTCAGATACTTTAGTAAAATCACATTCTTGCGCACACCATCTATCTATAATATACCTACAATTACTGCCACCAACATAAGTTCTGTTGGTATATTAAAGGGTGAATACCTATCTACTAGGTGACATGTAAAAAGGTAAAGCAATCCCATTACAGGCCTGGACAGGCCCTGAGGGTTCCAGGAGGTTGAGGCTCCCGGATTTCAAGACAATAGGCACATGAAGGTGGTAAGGTTGTCAGCCCTACGCACTGGCCGCCTTTACCCCCAGGAAATATTCCTGGTACTCATTTCTGTTAGAGGCTGAGTCGACCCCAGGGCCATAGTGCGGCCGGAAGGATTATGTCAATGAAAAATTCCAATGACACCATCGGGAATCGAACCCGCGACCTTCCGACTTGTAGCGCAGTGCCTCAACCAGCTGCGCTACCGCATGCCCCCTAGGTGACATGTAAGATCACAAATATTGAAGTACAATTGGGAGTAGACCAAAGAAGGTGGGTAAAATAAGCCATGCTCATCCTTAGCGTATTAAATTATGAATTAACTGTAGCCAATACTTCTTATATATGGGGACAGAAACAACAGTTCCATCCATCCGTCTGTCTGTCTTTTTATCTGTTTGTCAGTCAGTCGATCGGTCGGTCGGTCAGTTGATCAATCAACCAACCAGTCAATCAATTAATCGATTGATGAATCAATCAACCAGTTTTCCAGTGGTCCACCGGTTACTCTGCTTCATAACCCTCTCCACTTCCTTATCCCAATTCAGGTCATGATTTTCGTATTCCTCTTGGTGAAAAAGTCATTATTTGCTTTGGCCATCTCTTATCCTTCATGCATACTACATGCCCATACCATTTCAATGCATTGTTTTCCATTCTTTCCAAAACTGTTTGTGTTACTCCATTTTTTCTCTGATTACTTCATTTCTCACTTTTTGTAGTCTGGAGATCCTTGGAGCTCTTCTCCAGAAATCCATTTCTGTACTTCACAGTTTATGCTTTAACTTGTAGTCCACCATCCAAAATTCCCAACCGTAACTTAAAATCCCTTCCACCACTGCATAAAATATGCAGTTCTCTGTATTTACAATAGTTAGACTGTGTTTGAAATGTGATGGCACATGTGCAGAAACAAGATTTCGTCTTTCGGCAAAGGGGACAAGTCCATTTAAGTCGACAGGGGCGTCAGTTCAGTTGACTACTGGCAGCCGAGGTGTGCGCATCAGCGGTAGTAACGCTGGATACACCATGTTCCGGCATAGTGTGAAGGGTACTGGCTAACCACTCCATTCGCCAGTTTCCCTTCACTTCCCCTCCTGTGCGTCACTGTGTGCCATCATATTTCAACTGGACTCTTCTACTAATATTACTAACAATGAGGACTTTTGGTTATTAGCAAAACAGAATCTGTTTACAAGCCAAGTGCCACAGAGAAAGACAAACAGTAATTTTTGTGATACAGACATGCTCAAGAAAGCATAGTTATAAACATTACTAGATATTCACTAGACATTGCTCTATATTCCAGGCCTGAAATTATACAGATACAGTAAAATCCCAACACTTCCGACTAGCACACTACACTGACAACACTCCACCTATATTCTGGATTACAACTCGCTATATTGCTGCCTTAGTCATCACTTTGCAAATGCTAATCAATTTTAACTCTCACAATTTTAATAATTATCCATTCTTAGCCTATATTTATATTATTTAAGAAAATGTTAATAACCGAAATTATATAACATTAATATAATGCAGTGACGGTGACACAGTTAACTGTATTCTTGTAATAAGAACATCACCCTGAAGATGACCGGAATACCAGACGAAACATGGTGGTGAGAATATTGTACATAAAATAAATCATAAACATTAAACTGCATTTGTTGATTGTTTACATATTTTGGGATCTGATTAATGCACAGTAGATGGAAATATTAAAACCCAACTTCATGTTACCGCATATTGCATTTTCCACAATATTGCGCATTGTATTGTATCATCCACACCATATGCCCTAATAACAATATTTCCTGTATTTTACACTTCCCCATACTTTACACCATTTTAGGCAGTCACCACTAAAATGTATAACTGGGATTTACTGTGTACAGCTTATAAGGAGTTAATTATTTTTTACTGCACATGTTATAAGAGAGCTACAGACAGATTAGCAACCTGGTCCTTGAAGCATGAAAAGACTAACCACAAGCTGATACCTCATCTTTGAAATCCATTCAGAAAAAAGCTTATCATCATTTGAACAACTAAGCGAGTTCTTGGGTCATCCAAACAGTATAATGTTAGGGATTACTCTGCTATGACTGCCAGTGCATCAGAATGCATATGATGCACTTTAAGTATGAAGAAATGAGAAAGAGTCAGTTTGGAACTCACCCTGTTTTCACCCAGCGGTCAGAGCCAAGAATCTCCTTTGTCTTGTCATCATCATCCCAATAACCCAACATGTTGAGATAGCCTCGGATCCAGAGCTCTCCAGGTGTTCCAAATGGCACCATCTTCCCATTGGCATCTACAACTTTGGCCTGCAACCATAATTATCTTTGTAAAAACTGGTCTAGCTTACTTTCACAATGAACGGCCTTGTAATGTGAATTATTTTCTATAAGTCTTTTCCTTCCAGTTACTGCACTGTCATGTGGCAGTGCACATTGACATGCAACACAGCTGTTTCAAAAGTCTCTGCAAGATATACACCACTAAAAACACATGCTTTTAGTTACAGCACGTGAGTACAATACACCACTCAGCAACAGAACTAAGAAACTAATTAACCAAACGACCAACCAAACAACCAACCAACTCCATGGAGCAGTCCTCCCTGAGAAGCTAACAATTCCTAAACTAATCAAGAAATACACTGCATTTTATGGAATGAAGCTAGCCAAGCTAGAAAACTACCAATTGTTGGCTGACCATAAGGCTTATTCATTACTCTTATCTGATGGCCATCTTTATCTGTAACCTGACGCTGCGACATGCCACTGTGATAAAGAATCCAATCATTAGAATGTAATGTACCAATTTTATAGTGTTGAAAATGTACATAAATCCTTCCTCACATATCACTCCTGATGCAAAATAAAAGCAGAACAAGTAACTTTATTGTTATTTAATTTATTTAAAAATCACATGAAGAAAATATATGCAATATGAAACAGCTGTCTCTTGAAATATTCTCTACCTTACCGGAAATATTTTCCAAATAAGTGAATATTTTATTAGATAATGGTACACAGACAATTTCGTTGAAGTCTTCAAGTAATGTAATTGTGAAAATGACACTGATTCTAAAATACCATACCAGGAAACATCTCTATCCATGCATGCATCTGATCATTGGTCACAGCTGAATGGACATGCAGAAAGCAGACTAACAGGTCAAGGCAACAAGTGTTCCTACACATTGTTACATTTTACATAAAAAATACCAAAACCTGACACACGCAATGTAGATGAACCATATCCAAATGCCTCTTGTCCTTCACCTCCTCATGGCAAGCTATAAAGAGGAATAACCATTGCTTGTGGCACACAGAACCAGGCCAGAGTTAACAGGCAATTATTCTAAAACTTACATATGGGCAACTAATTCATAATAATACCTAAGCATATTGATGATGATAACATAAGCATGACAAATGAAAGGTTACAAATAAATAAATATAGAGTGTAATGTAATTTTAATAAACTTTTAATATTATAAAAAAAATATTCACCTCTACATGATCAAAGATACAACCCACAGTAGATACCTGCAACTGAGGACTCTCACCGGGCACTGATGCGAAGGATATTGGGCTAGTCTCTGTCATCCCATATGCAACCTGTAACAACACTGTCTGTCACTTTACAAAATACAGTACAACATCATGAATCTGGTATAGAATAATTCAAAATACTGCATATTTGACATAATTATTAATCTCAGTCTGAGAAGATACGACGGTGAATCAAGAAGTAAAGGCAATTTTTAAATTATGTGGTAACAGGTACAGAGAGGAGCTGGCGCATTGCACAGTATTGACAATGCCTATCGAAGAGTTCAGTCATTTGCAGTACAGCGCTCTGCCTTCAGTCGAGTGGCAGCAACGAGGGTAAGAACATGGACGCTCCTTTGCAAGATTGCTCCATCCAAGAACAACGTGGCGTAGTGTGGTTTCTTTGGGCAGGAGTGAAACCTGTGGAAATTCACCGTAATATGTTGGCTCAGTATGGACAGAGCACCATGAGTCAACGAAAGGTTTATGAGTGGGTGGAAAGGTTTAAATCGGGTCGAACACATGTTACTGATGAAAGTCGTTCTGGTCGGCCATCAACATCATGCACACAAGACCACAATCGACAGGGCAGAAGCCATTATTAGAGAAGACAGATGGATAAAGGTGTCTGACAAATGCATTGTATTGCAAGTGGACTATGTAGAAAAATGATATGTAAAGTTGCTCACAGTTACTTCTATTACAGCCGTTAAATGTATTTTGCCTTTACTTTTTGATTCTCCCTCGTACAGCTTTATATGTTTCTGAATGTCAATATTTCACAATTCAGATAATCTGTAACATGAAGTAGCAATGAAGTCCTAGGAATAATAAATATAATAATTCAGACCAGAAATGTGCAATAAGCAATTTGCAGTGTTTCTGGACAGTCTGTGCATCTCTACAACTTTGCAACATGTAAAAAAAGTGGTCCACCCCAAATGAAATGAAGTGGAGAGAGAGAAAGCAGTTGTTCTGCAAGACCTTGACAGGAGTTTTGTGAACAGGTGAAAAACTACATGCAGCCCCTTGACCAGGGTATAGGATCCACTGCAATAAATGTGAATCCTGGGAGTGTTGGTCTGTTATTACTGTGGGATAAAAAATAAATAAATAAATAAAGAAAAAACGAAATCGCTATAAGACTAGAAAATGGTTCATCACAGATGTGTTAACAAAGCAAGTAAAATTATCAAGTATAACTGTTTCAACAAAGGGAATTTGGCACAAACAAATCTATCAAAAAATATGAGATAAAGCATGTTGACTGTGATAAGAAAAGGCTATAAAAGTGGAATGGCCAAGTGCACTCCATGTTGTCACAGATGATATCAGTATGGATCAACTTTAACTCTCCACAGATCACCATACTGAAAACAATATGTTGTTATTCCTTGCGAAAAGCAAGAATGAAAAAGAGAGTAAGATAAGTCAGCCAATTTCTTCACGTTCAAAGTGTAAAGCAGTCTGTATAATAAGTGGTTATAACTCAATAACTCACACCTGTATGCATTTACTATATTTTATCACCCTGTATGATAAAAAAGAACAGTATTGACTAAGCTAAATATTTAAACTCAAGCATACAACTAATAAAAATAACAGATCTCCAAACAAAAAATGACACAAAGTGGCTTAATGTCAATAAGGAAGGTTCAGTGGTAGTAAAAACATTTTACAGTTGCTACAAAGACTGTGATTGCTACACATAAAACAAGCATGTGGTGAAGCAGCAGGTCAGTTGATCTGTTTTTTCAAAGGAATCTCAGAAGCTGAAAATGGTAATAATCTTACTGTGGAAAATTAACTGTTAAAAGACACTTTGTGAAAAATTGATTGCAGTACAACACCAACCATTTTCCCAGCTCAGAAGGAGGTGGCCTGTAACAGTAGTTCATATGAGGACGTAACAGGCAGGCAATTTTAGAGAGAGAGAGAGAGAGAGAGAGAGAGAGAGAGAGAGAGAGAGAGAGCCACGCGTGTGCGCGTGCGCGCACACACACACACGCCCATGTGTGTGTCTTTGTGACCCTTAAGCGATTCCTGTATGAATTTTGTGGCACTCCAGTTGGTTACATTTGGCCAGCCCTGGTTTTGACCAGGCTTCTCAAACTGTGTTACATGTTCCACTACTGGTACACCTACCATGGTTTACTGGTACAACACATGGCCTTACTAGAAAATCAAAATATAAAATGGCTAAAATCTCTAAAAGCTTATAACACATAAGTCACATACATCTGCTAATATGTTTCCCTGCTGGAATCACTGTATGACTCATTATTCCTGCTGTCAACCAGTCTTTCCAAGTTCTGCACTTTAAAGCTCTCAAATTGAACTCTTTTTCCTTTAAAAGTAACGTCTGCATTTATCAGGAGAATTTACACAATTTTATGTACATAAAAAATATTGTAGATACAATAAAAATATTAAATTTCATTTAGTGGTAAGCCAGCAAATAAAGTCAGAGCACCACTGTTGTAGACTATTTTGTTATACTCCAGCTGGCACAAAATAGCCCCAAAAACTGAGTGTTACAATAATTTGCACATAGGAAAATGTTCCTTACACAGACTCTCCTGAGTTTGAAAGTGTCCTGGAGATCCTCAATAAGCTCCTTTGAAAAAAGTGCGCCTGCACCTACACACATCTCCAGGGTCTCACTTTTAAAGTTATTAGTCTTCTTTGCTACAGCTAGCACATCCACAAACATTGTGGGTGTTCCATACATGATTGTACACCTGCACATGAGAAAAGAGGTAACTAGTGTTATGCCACATAAAGCTATCATACGTAGATATTTTTCAACAACCTATTCATATTAATGTGTTGGCTGCACTAAGAGTTACGTACACCCCAGTACTTAATTGCTACATGACATTACTTATTTACACCATGCAGCAAATTCCTTCTTGAGAAGTGAACTGGTTCTCAGTTAGTTAAGAAATTCCCCACATAATTTGAAACCTGAAGGTTCATTACCACATTTGCAAGAACCCACCACCTGTCCCTACCCTAAGCCAGATCAATGTTACATGACATAACTAAATCAAATGTAATCAAAATCAAATAATCTGTTCCAGAATACCAAAAATGCAACATAAAAACTTTCATTTTTGTTTGTTGATATTATTTTCCAGACAGACACATTTTTAGGTGCAGACACATTGTGTGTTATAGGCAACTATTAAAGTGGCCTCATCATATCCATCTGGCTGCATGAAACATCATGACTTCCAACATATGGATTCATGTTTGGGGTATTTAATAAAATTTTCCATTGACATATTCTAATTTTGTTTAAAACTGAACAAAAGTAACAGGTTCTTTACATGAAGACTAACATACATTTATAATATCTATCTGTTCTTGTTCTTGTGGTACAAGGTAAGGCTGAAGAAAGAGATGACAGTCTAAACATAATAATCAAGCATGATCGACTGTAAATATCCCCATTCACAACAGCTTGATGCCTGCAAAATACCGATTATGATCAACTGCAAACCTGCTAAGAAATGTAGAAATCTTACAATATGAGCTGTGTGAAATGTGAAAAGCCATAATCAAAATACTCACACTTTCAGTGTTTTTCTTCATATCAATGACAAATTTAAAATCTAGAACAATAACACAGTGAATGCACTAGAAGTGTCAGTTTGTGAACATTTCTTAACTCTCTGATGGCAGAGTGCACCTCTTTATTTCTACTTAATTCACTGAGGTTACAAATTCTGTTCAAATAAACTAATACACAAAGACATAATAAGTACAAAGAAATAAGGATTCATACACCCTAAGATTGTACATTTAAACAAGACAAGTGGTATGTGTCATGTTTACCCATTTAGAAGTCTGGGTTACACCCACAGATATAGTCACTGATCCAGCAAACACATATCTGAAGAATGCTGCATAATATAATGAAGGACGCACCTCTGCTGCTGCACTGCTTTGATCGATTCCTCAGCCTTAAAGCTGGCACCAGGCAGGACAATTGTTGTGCCATGTAGGAGGGATGCAATGATCCCCAGTACATTGCCAAAACAGTGGAAGAATGGCACTGGAAGGCAGATACGGTGCGCCTATACAGACAGTGGCAACATGTACTACATTTTCATTTATTCTGAGGAGCAGAACTGCAATAAATTATTTTGAATATTGTGAAGATCTGAAGAGAAGTGATCATTTGGAAAACATGGATGTAGGTAGGAAAATATTATTATACTGGAACTTCAATCAGCAGGTCATAAACTGAACTGAAAAGTAAGTCAACGAGCAGGCTCTTGTCACGTTGGTGATGAATCTTCAACTTCCAAGACAACAGAAAAATTCTGCACAAACTGAACAGTTACCAACTGCTGACAGAAGACCCAAGGCTATAATCAATTAATCTGGAGGAGCAAAATAGTGCAATAGAGTATATATCTTTCCACACACGTTACACATAACTTTTCTGTACTGGCCTTCACGTTGATTTAATGCATGTGTAAATCCACAGTCGAACACAATGCAGTTCATAGAAACAAAAAAAATGTTTTCCTTGTATGTCACTGAACATTTACCAGTCAAAACATAATTCAAATAAGGGCCTCACTTCTTAATAGAATCCTTATTTTACATCATTTGCCATTTGCAAGTTCATGCGTAAAAACATTACCTTTGCTCCAAAGGAGAATATGTATTATGTACTTTTTTTTAAATCATGCCATTTGAGATAATGCGGAAATATACTGTAGAGCCAAGCAGGTCACAGAGAATAATACAGTGCACGTGAATTGCATGCTGGATACATAAGGCAGTAAGTATACACTCAGAATATGTAATACTTACAGATTTTTTACTGCAACTGCATGAATGTATCTCAAATTTACATTATACTGACATGGCCTGTCATGTTATACCTTATCACTGATTGACTCACCTACTTGCCTACCTACCCTTATTCCCAACACAAATGCATAACCCCTCAAATGTAGCCACAGACACCAGAACATGACTGTACTGGCACTGTGATAAGGTCTCACCTTTTCAGACAACTCTGACCTCCTTCCAAAATTCAGCATGTTGTTCACAGTGTTGTGATGACTGAGTAGTGTAGCTTTAGGCTGTCCAGTTGTTCCCTGGAAAATGAATGTATTTATAACCATCAACTAAATACATGAAGTGGCTATAACTCATGACCATCTGTACCAGAACTATTTTTATGGTTAAATATATGTAATTATGACTGTTAATTATATGTTGTTTATTTAGTTATAGTCTAACAATACTGTTACTATTTCAGATTATTCATCGTTAAATGACAGGATAATTAGTGCAATAACAAACTGAAAAGAATGTGTAATGAAGCAGATGTGTCCTCATTTGAAAAAAATTATCTGTCTAGATGGGCCGAGAAAATCCAAAATAAACTCCTGGTCTCTGAACTGAGACTTGAACCTGGAACCTCCTGAGACCTACCCACTTAACCTTAAGATTCAGTATTAAATATCTCAATAAATACTTATTTTAATTAGGCATTGTGAAAGAGAAGCTAGAAATTTCTTGACTTACTCTCCTTATTTTTCCAGGCTGACGATACTATATTATGTTGTAAAAAATTATATTGTCTAAAGCAGTCCCCCTCAACCAACAGCTCATGAGCAACATGTTGCTTGCAACACAGCGTTATGTTGCCTGCGAAGACATTTGGAATGAAAAAACTGGATGCTGAAGCAATTTTGCAACTTATGAGGTATTATTCATGGAGACATATATTTCACTACTCAATCATTTTGTAAAAACTGGCTAAAAGTAAAAACACCCTAACCTAGTTTATGAATTCCTTTTCATACACATTTTTCCCTGTTTTTATCACTATATTTTTACTGCATATGACATATAGAAAAATACACATGTAAAATTGTACATATAACTGTACGTACACAACTCGCTCTTCATTCCGAATGTTCAATTTAATGTGATATACATGCAGACCAAAATTTGCCAAAGTTGACTGCACCATATAATAGGTTCAGCAGACATGGTGTAAAGCATATTTGACTCGACTTCTGTCTCCAAGTAACTGCTGTTACACTTACAATTTATTACTTTCACATATTTGTAATATAAGCAGCAACAGTTGGGACTGAACCCAGGACCGTGCAACACTATGTCAGTAAGCTAAACATTAGACAACTGAAGCAGTAAAAATATTAGTGGGATTTGTGGTTGAAAAAATGACATTGGGATACTTATTTCTCTCAGTACTTTAGTTGTTTCCTCTCAGTATCATTCCACCACTGCTCCATACACATACTGCATTCATCTACCACTGATGTTATATAATCTTAGAAACTGACAACACTGTTAAACACAACACTGCTCTCTTGTCACACCCTAAGGGTAGCAAGTCATCCCAAACTACATAAGAATATTGCCACAGTACAGAAACAAACATGGTGTAATAATGGAACATGCAACGTGCTGCAATCAGATGCTACAAAGCACTTAAGTAAAATTTTACTCACTGATGTAAACTGCAAATTGAAGCCATCATCTGCTTGAATCTGTGACTGTAGCTGGTGAACAGTGGATACAAGTTCAGGAGTGGCACTCTGCACTACATCACTGTACCGATATGCACCCCTGCAATAAGAAAGGCTTATGTCAGACACCTAAAAGTGACCAACACAAATCATGAGTTAAGATTCTAACTCAAAACAATGGAAGGTAGAGAGAGGGGGGGGAGGGGGGAGACAGGGAAACCAAATTGTGGAGATGTATGGTCCATTTGTTAATAACAAAAACATAAGTGATTAACCAACATTAAAACCAATCAGTAAAATAACTGATGTTTCAGTCACCACAAATATAGATTTCACCTTATATAAAATGTAAACAATGCTGAAGAAAGGATGTTAAACTTACTCCTAAAAATATTATGCCAGATTACATTTTGAGTAATTTTGTATTTAATGTTAATCTGGTACATACAAATTATCATTTTCAAAAAATACTTGAAAGAAACCTCCACAAATCTAAAGCTGGAAACATGTGTTCAAGTTCCATACCCTCAACCCAAATTTACAAATTGTCCAGTGATGGAATAAGAGACGTGTCCTTTGGCTTCCTTATGTACAAGGCGTATGTCAAAAGTAATTTCTGATACAAAATTTATTTGGCAATGAATGATGTTACATTCGTGTTATATGTAAGTCTAGTTAGGCAATTTATTTGGCAATGAATGATGTTACATCCATGTTATATGTAAGTCTAGTTAGGCAATTCAAAACACTACTTTTCTATGTAGTCACCAGCAGACTCGAGGCACTTGTTGTATCGCGTCACAAGTTTTTGAATGCCTGTCGAATAAATCTACTGCCTGTTTTTGCAACCAATTGTTTACTGTCGTTTCCACCTCTGCATCTGAATGGAATTGCTTTCCAGCGTGAAAACGCTTCATGTGCAGAAACAGACGGTAGTCACTCGGCGCCAGGTCTGGACTGTATGGGGGGTGATCCATGATATCCCAACGAAATTGCTGCAGTAGAGCTGTTGTTTGCCAAGCCATATGCAAATGGGCATTGTCGTGGAGAAGAACCACCCTGGAGCTGAGTAGTCCCCAGCGTTTGTTTTGCATAGCCCTGCATAAGCATTGTAGGGTGTCGCAGTACACCTGGGCATTGATTGTTTGTCCATTTGGATGGTAATCAAGGAGCAAAACTCCATAATGGTCCCAGAATACCATGCACATAATTTTGCGAGCGCTGAAAGTCTGCTTGAATTTTTTTTTGGTTGGGGATGATGTGTGACACCACTGCATGGACTGTTGCTTACTTTCTGGGGTAACATGGGATACCCATGTTTCATCACCAGTAACGATGTGTGTGAGAAACTCATCGCCGTCCTTCTCGTAGCGCTCCAAAAAGGAAAGTGCAGATCCTATACGTTTCATTTTGTGTTCTGGGGTAAGATTTTTTAGGACCCATCTGGCACAGAGTTTCCAAAAATGCGGATTTTTAGTCACAATCCGGTGCACAGTTTTCCGTGACACATTCGGGAAAAATTCGGCCAGATCCGTGATGGTGAAGCATGTGTTTTTGCGGATTTTCACCTCTATCTGCTGTACGAGATCAGGAGTCACGACGCTGGAGCAACCGCTGCCTTTGTCGTCGTGCACGTTATCTCGAACACTTTCAAACTGCCTACACCATCGTTGAACCATACTGTCACTCATTGCTCCTTCTCCATAGACCTCACACACTTGCCTGTGAATATCGGCTGGTTGGATATTCTTGGCCTGTAGAAATCGGATGACTGCACGGATCTCACAGTCGGCAGGATTTTCAATGCGCTTTGCCATACTTCAACAACTCCAACTTGCTACTGCTACTTGCTACTGTGATTAAAACATGACGTACTCCTTCGGGATTGTTCGCGAAATAACTGTGCGCATGTGCAACCGTCTTGTGACGTTTACGCACGAAATTCAGGCGATCGGAACTTAGTTTTGACATACCCCTTGTATTTCTTGGGTTCTCATGACAAGCATGACACTTTCTCTGATGCTAATATATGAGGGGTGGGTAACGAGCAATGAGACTATTCACACCTTTCTTTGTTTGAGGCATCCTGAGGCTTTGACATAGTTTCCTCTCAAAAATTATACTTCACAAGCTATATATTTTTGCATTTTTCAAACATGTACAGCAGGCCACTTTCTGACACCTTGTGTAGGCTTGTAGCAGTGACATGCTTTACCTCACTGTCAGAGCCCAATTTCTGCCCTCGCATCTCATATTACAGTGTTGGAAAAACATAGAAATCACAGCAGGTGAGTTTCTGACTGTAGGGCAGGCATTTTACAGGTGTTCCACTGCAGTTCACTAACACAGACATTACCACTGTCCAAAATGTGGCCTTGCATTGTCTTGAAGTGAAAAATACTGTTTTTGGAACTGTGTTTCATGAAACAGTTTTTTGTATTTCTGAATAGAACTCACCATTCACAGCTTGCTTATGATGCACCCAGTGCTTAAGAATTGTACCTTGCAAGTCAAAAAACAACATCTGCATTACTTATCCTAACAAAGGTGCTGTGCACAATTCCTATGGTGGAAGTGAGCTCTTATGTGTCCAAACACTTGATTGCTGTTTTGATTCTGGGTCATTCTGGCTGATCCAAGACTCAAAAAAGTGGTTACAGATAATAAGAAATTAATGCTTTGCTCACAATTCAATGGCAGGCTTCCCTGCACATGCATTGTTAAGATATCATAAATCCCATTGACAACACAGTACACAGCTGATGGTTAATGAATCTGCCTGACAAATGAATTAAAAATTGAGCAGTGAAGAAAAGTTTTAGACAAGAGTTTAATTCAGATGGAATTAAATGAATTTCAGAAAGATTTCATCTTACAAGGAAAATTATGTTACGTTTTGTCCAAATTTCATCATGAACAGTGCTAGGCAAAATCTGTACCTGAAGATAAATATCCTGTGCTCAAGGAACTAGCTCTAATACTGTGCACAGTATTTGGGTCACCGTCTGTCTTTCCTAAAACGCATATTGCAGAAAACAAGCACACATTTTTAAGTGACAGGTGAGAATTTACTGGATTCAACAAGAATCAATGGCATCAACTTGACTCCGAAATTTAGACTTGTGGTAAAAGAATGAAATTTGACTGCTGTCACTAAAAGCTGGATACAAGAGTCAAACGTTTCTGTTACTGTTTTTCTTCCTATTCATTTTATTTCTATCATGATAGCAAAGTCATGTATGTCCTTCACTAATTTCTTTCTCAGCTTTAGCAAATATTCTATGATACTTGTCATAATTCTGAATGAAACTGTAATTATATGAATTACATAAGACCCAGGCCTTATACGATATTTCCCAAGTGAGTAAAGACCCCTGATACCTAAGATAAAGTTTGATAGAAACAGTCTTTATATGTAAGTTGGGTTTGTGGGTGTTGAATCAAGGAAATGCACTGGCTCACTGAATGATCTCCTTGAGGGAATTTTAAACCAACCAAAATGCTGCACTTTTCCCCATCCAACTAATTCATCTAATTTAGCAAGTGCAACATTTATTTGTTCATCAAAATAAGATGTGTTCAAAAACTGCAGAGATTTTGGCAAATTCCAGAGAATATCAAAACCATAACACAGAAATTAAATACAACCCAAAAACAGAGCAGCAGGAAAGTTCAAACAGCATCAAGTGTCATCAGTCAGGAAAACATGAAGAATATTAATGGGTGGCTTTTAGTTTTATGCAGAAAAACCAGTCCCAAAACACTATGATCTGTCCTCATACAATCACCTGTGAGATATACTCCAGTTAAACCTTATAAGCTCAAGTTAATTTGCTAAATGTCTTTCAATCCAGCTGCAAATTGTGACAGTTTGTTGGGCTTTCAGTAATGTGGGTACATAAATTCATTGTAATGGGTTCACATGCTACAAAGAAATTCTGTGCAATCATGCCAGATAGTGAAATCATGTTTAAAGGAATTCAATATACTCACGGCAGCTGATTGTCACTGACAATTATGAGGGATGTGAGATCTGGTAGCTGCTTGCTACAGATCCGTCCTGGAGCACAGCTGTCCACTTCTGGAGCAATATGGCGCACCATCTCATAGTACTGCTGGGTCTTGAAGCTCTCAGGAGCAAGAAGTGCCTTCGCCCTCACCTTGGTGAGGCAATACTGAAGCTCAGGAGTCTGATATGCTGGATTGATGTTCACCTGTCAAATTTCAAGCAACATGGTAAGTCTGAGAGTAACATAATGTAGAGTGTGAAATATTTCCCTTCATCTTATGATCTTCCTCTACTTAAGGCTCACTCCATGCAAATAAAGAGCACCTTAGTAATTTATAACTTTTGGCAGCTTTACTACAGAAACACAAATATTTGAAGAGAACAGAAATCTTAGTATCTTCTATAAAGTTCTTACATCACAGAATTTTGGAAATTACACCATTTACAGGTTGCATGCAGCACATGGAATTACATTCAGAAGTGCATACAATACAAGTACCCAAAAACAAATGTCTGTATGTTAACACAATAAAGAGCACCTCTCAGAATTTATACAGTTTAAGTAGCATTGTTTGGACATTAAAATCTACAAAGATACAAGGTGATGGGTAGGAAAAAACTTGGACATATGAAAAATAAATACTTAATTTCTGTGGAGGAATCTCTTGGGAAAAAGTCGGCCAGAAAACAAAGATGCCAGAATATGATTAATATAACCACTATGGAAGTGGGTTCTGAGAATGAAAAATGCATGTAACTGTTTCAGTTGAATTTTCAGTCACAAGGTTTGTTAATGGCAATCTTGAAAATTTGGGTTCTGTTACCAGTGTCAGTTATGCAGGTTGATTATCCACTGTCCTAATTACAGACTTTGTCATCAGGAAAACGGATTCAAAGTTTGAAACCAGCATATAACATTTAATGTTTTAATGCACTTCCTGCACTTCACTCACTCACCAGAATAAGCCCAGCTCGAGCTGCAGCAAGGAAGGTTAAATACCACTGGCTGGAATTGGGACCCCAGAGTGCCAATCGGTCCCCACGCTCCAGTCCCAGACCCAGGAATCCAGCAGCCAGCTTGTCAGTCTGTAAGAAAAGAGGATGGTACTGGTCAGATTTCTATGTTTTCCAGGGTGATAATGGTGGTGGCACACATATTCCGCAAGTATCGTGCATGAGAGAAGCACATATTTTAACTCATAAAACCGTCAAGTACCTTCCATATGAAAGTGAAGCAACAATGATCATCAGTCAAAGAGCTCACTTGGCAGACAATTGAGGAGTTCAGAAGATAGCTGAAAGAAGTGGCCTTGTATTACTGCAATAAAATTTCATTTGACTTTTGACAGAGCGTGGAAAATAGAAGTCGGAAAAATGATCAGTACAGACAACAAAAATTACTGTAAAATTAAAAAACACAAACATCAACAAAGCAGCCAACTGAATACCATTACATACAAATTCAGCAACAGAGGACCACTGAACAATAAAATAAATTACAAACACTATTCCAGTACCAACTATTATCTCATATGTGGCTGAATGGCTAAACCATTTTCGTCTCAGTATTACAATCAGTATGAAGTAAAAAATGAACATCTAAAGGAAATAATGGGAGTGAAAGAGAAGCCGGATATTATAGACATCATAGAGAGGAAAAGGCTCCAGTGGTATGGCCACGTTAAAAGGATGCAAGACGAGAGACTACCAAAATTAATTATGGAGTGGATACCAGGGGAAAGAAGAAAAAGAGGACGTCCAAGAAAAACGTGGATGGAAGGTGTATGAGCAGCCATGAAAACAAGACATTTAGAAGCAGATCAGTGGTTAAACAGAAAGGAATGATGTTTGGGTTCCGGAAGACGGTGACAGCTGTCACAAGACCAGAAAGATAGATAGATGAAGTATTCATTTCTTGATGCACTTTTAACAACAAAAAAATCCTCAATGGCAATAAAGTAAATAGACACTAACTTTTCCAATTTCAGCACAAATAATAAAAAATTGGTATTTCTGTTTGCTTTTGTAGAGTTGAAGAAGGTCATACACAGTTATGAGTGTTTATAGTTCATATGGAGGTATGGTAAAGTTGCCCTGTGAGTAAGTAAGTACCACAATATCTGTTTAAAAGGACAAAAATAAAATAAATGGAACAAATATTCTGCAGAATGCCATTCTCCATTGTTCAATCATGCGCTGTACGTTTACAGGAGAAGAAAATAAGCTCGGATTAAATTGTCTTTACACTATATAAAGAAGGCTATGTTCAGTGTTAACATGTTTAATGTGTGATTACCGCAGAAAAACAAAATAACTTAAGATCAAATGGTAATGAACATTAGAGCACTGTGTCAAAAAGATACTGATAAAGAACAGCAGTATTTCAATCAATATTAGAGTGTAATCCGACAGTAATGTAATAACATGAACTTGTGCCACAAGGATATTTTGAGCTTATTACTATTATTATTGATTGATTGACTAATTGATTAACATTGGGTTCGAGCCCCTATGGTTCTGATGCACCTAGGCCTCATAGATGGGCCCTTTGTGCCCCATAATCTAATATCAACTCAGCAGAGCCCTGTTTCTTTACTAAAGTTCCAGATGGCCCCTACACTTAAAACCTTAATGGCCTCTGTGTCCAAGAAAAGAACCCAGATATACTTTCCTTTTCTCTCAAAAGTCCCGGCAAACAAACCCCCTCCAAGTTCTCCAGCAGGGCCCCTATGGAGAGAGAGGCCCAATTACAGGGCATTTTGCATATCTCTCAAAACTCTCATCTTTCAGGTTATCCAGTAAAGGAGCCCAAGGTCTCCTTCATGGAATCCCTCACAGAGAGATGCCCCACCACTAGAGCCATCCTTCATGCATCTATCAAAGTCCTCAGTATACAAGC